>ERZ773224.1402-NODE-1402-length-29838-cov-3.526643_pt1 | contig 29838 bp, 28 predicted proteins | sample MGYA00580526_ERZ773224 | MGnify/ENA primary metagenome ERZ773224 (study PRJEB29015, sample SAMEA2737743) | human gut metagenome | biome: human gut; feature: human-associated habitat; material: faeces | place: China | collected 2012 ... | reverse complement strand
GCACTTCTTCATTACATTTTGATAATTCTAAATTAACCCCGTACTTTATATCAAAAAGTTCTGATAATATGAACGGTTTCCAATTTGTTGTATTGAAAGAAAGCGGGTTTTTATTGCTAGTCACTAACGAATCTTTAATAGTTCTACCGCGCTCTCTCTCTCTATTTTCAATTTCATTAACATATTCAGTCATATATTTCCAATTGGGTTTACCATCCTCCGTTTGTGGTAATCTTATAACAGTTTCAAATACTTTATCATTCTTTGGTTTTCTTCCATAATTCCATTTGAATTGTTCTTTATTCAATATTGTGCAAATAAACAATGCATTGCTCTCATTTAAATTAGGATTAACAAGAATTTCAACATCATTTGATAATGCAATTTTTCCTTCATGATAAAAACAATCAAAGCAATTACCGTTAGTTGATACTGTTATACATTTTCCTTCATAGGAACACTCATTTGAATATGTCGATACACCATTATTCAATGAAGTTGAACTTATAAACGGAATATCTCCTTCTTCTTCAGGAATACTACTAAATTTTTTAACTGAAATTTTGGGAAATACTTTCGAGATTTCAAATTCTTTCCATTTAGATAAATCAACCATAATCACACTCTCCTATTTTTAATCAAATATGAATAATAATTTCTAATAGTTTCTTCAAAATCACTTTCAGATAATGTTGAATAATCAGTTTTCATATATGCTTCGATTAACCACTCATCATCTTCATGAATATCGATATAAACGGATTTTAGTGGATCAGTTGTCTTTGTCTGATAATCACTAAGCCAACTATTAATCTTTTCTTTACCTAACCCTTTTTTCTTTTCTACTCTAGTATTTTTAAGAATTTTATAACCATCATCCTTACAATACATAAGATATGTTTTCTCGTTCGGTATTTTTCTTCCTTCACCATCTAATTCGTATTCAGTGTCATTGATTTTTTTAAAATGTGGAACACCCGTTTTAATGATAAATGTGGTTACTACAGTTGATGCAGCTACACCAAAAGTTCCATCTGCAAGAGAAAAAGAAGCCAACAAGGTATTGTTTTTTAGTAAATCTTTATGAAATTGTTCGGCATCAAAACCATTTGATTTTGAACTACCTATTGCAAATGCATAAGGCAATATAACAGCGAATAAACTTCCTTTTGGAAGGATTTCACATCCTTTTAAAACCAATTTAGCTGCTACAGCATTATCCTTACCACCAAATGGAGGATTCATACAAGCGCCTACTTTGTAATTAGAATTATATGATGGGATTAAATCGTTAATATTGTTTAATCTTAACATATCCCCGTTTAATGCTTGTATAAGATTTAGTCCAATGATTCTTAAAGTCGTTATATAAAACAAATAAATATAATCTTCATTTTCTATACCAGAAACTTTATTTCCATTTACATCGCTATAATTATTTATAATGTATAGTAAATAAGAAAGTGTAAAATTTCCAAATCCGCTACAGAATTCCACAAAGAAATCTTCTTCTTGTAAATCCAATAATTTCACCATGAAATTTGTGATATTAGCTGGAGTTGAAATTATACTATTTTTTCCGTTTTTATGAATATAAATATATTTGTAAATTGTTTCTGAAATTAACAACTTATCTTCATTAGTACCATATTGAATAATTGGAAATATTTTTTTAGCTATATCTTTCAAAAAATCAAGCAAAGAATAAATTGCACCATCTAATTCTTTTTTGCTTTTCATTGAAGTGCAAGTCGATTTTATTAAAGAAGTTATAGAAGTTTTATTGCTTGTATCGGTGAAAGAATATTTATCTATTTCGCCCCCACTTTTAACTATATTAGTTTGCATTTCATCAATTATTGAAACAATAGGATCACTATCATATATACCATTGATTACATTATTTCTAAATTCATCATTAAATAGCGCCAAGATGCACGTATTAACAAACAATAGTGAATCTTTTACCTCTGTATATTTTATGTGCTGATTTAACGAGCTAATTATTCCTTCGATTCTTGCATCTACATCATTAACACCAAATGATCGTTTCGCTGTAGAACTTGGTGCACTACTATAACTAGCTAGCAAATTAGGATGATAATCAGGTGTGTCCTTCCATTTAGCAAAAGTATCGTATTTGTTATAATCAATTAATGTCACCATTTCAGAACAATCTAAGTCATTCAATGAACAATAAACTAAATATTCAATTTTATTTGACTCTTTATTTATTTCTTGTGCTGCCAAAGCATATAGTTGGTGTTCTATTGCCTTGTTTTGCTCTTCCTTGTACTTATCAGGTGCCTTTAATTCAATGAACATGAAAATATCGTTACTGTGTGGCTTATAAACAATAATGTCAATTCTCGCTTTTTTCTTAGTGGGACGTCCAATTGAATACTCATTTTCAAACGCTATATCCGCCATATCATAGCCAAGTTCATTGACTAATTTAGTAACAATATAGGCACGCACATATTCTTCATCACCAGGAAGTTTAGAAATACTTCTATTATCTCTACGTTGGCCATAGTTAATTTGGTCTTTTGAAAAGTCAAATGATACAACTGCTTTATTGGTTGGCCATTGATTTAAATAATCTTCAACTTGTTTTCTAAATGCATTCATTATTCATTTACCTCTTTCAATTCGATATTGTTTTCTTTACAAAGCTCTACTATTTGCTTACGAGCTGTTGTAGTTGGCCTATTAAGGCCGTTTTCCCATCTATTGATTGAGGTAAAAGAAACTCCAAGCATTTGTGCGAATTCTGCCTGTGTCATAATTAACTTATCTCTTAAGTCTTTTACTGCCTTTTGATAATCAATCATTATGAGACCTCCATTTAACCGATTAGTGCTTATGAAGTCTCAAATTGTATACCTTTTGATACCTCAGATTATTTCACTAATTTAGCAAAATTATATCACATATTTTCTAAAAAATCTCTATTTTAGGTAAATAAAATATACTTTTTTCTATACTTTGATAAATTCCAATAATTTATACATTTTTATATTGCTTTTGATACCTCTTTTTTTATTGCTTATCACTTGATAAATTTTCCGTTCTATATATGTATATAATATGGAGGTGATTAAGTTGATTTATGCTTATATTAGAGTTTCAACAAAACAACAAAATATCGATAGGCAGTATGTAGAAATTAAAGAATTTGGAGTAGAAGACAAATTTATCTATGTAGATAAAGAGTCAGGTAAAGATTTTGATAGGACTAATTACAAAAAACTTATTAAGAAATTAAAAAAAGACGACCTACTAATTGTTAAATCAATTGATCGTCTAGGTAGAAATTATCATATGATACTTGAAGAATGGGCTCATATTACAAAAACCATAGGTGCTGATATAAAGGTACTTGATATGCCACTACTTGATACTAGGATTGAAGGTAAAAATCTAGTTGGAAAATTTATAAGCGATATTGTTCTTCAAGTATTATCATTTGTTGCAGAAAACGAAAGAGCAAATATTAAGCAAAGACAAATGGAAGGAATCAGAATTGCAAAAGAAAAAGGTGTTAAGTTTGGTAGACCAAAAGTAGTCACGCCACCTAACACCGATGATATATTAGATAGATATATAAATCATGAAACAACAAATACTGAAGCAGCATCACTTATAGGAGTATCTAGAGGTACGTTCTTTAGATTGCTTAGAGAACATAAAAAATGAAAAACTAGCCAGTTTAAATATTGGCTAGTCTCTCTTATGTTTCTTTACTTATTCTTTTGGTTTTTCATTAAGTTCCAATAATGGTCTTTACATTTACTAGAACAAAATCTTTTCTGGCGATGTCCTTTAGTTTGGATTAAGAACTTTGAACACATAGGACAAAATGATTCAGGATGGCTATTCTTAAATCTATTATAAATAGTTTTAGCTGTAGACTCATTTACTCCTAAGATTCTTGAAATCTCACTGTAGGATTTTCCTTCAATTTTAAGCTTAATAGCTTCTTCTTTAACCATATAACTTACCTCCTTCAATAGATAAGGGACAAAAATCTTCATTTTGAACACCTTTTTTCAAAATTTTTTTATCTATCAAATAAAAAAGGTGAATAATTATCAAAAATAAACCTATTTATAAAAGAAATATGTTATTTACACGAATAACACGAAAGGTGAACAATCGTGTACCTATCATGTGAAAATACACTAAAGCTTTTTTATGAAGTTGAATCAATACAATACAATGCAATAAAAAACTAGGCAATTTTACTAATAACGGGACTTGAGCCCTAGTAAAAATGCCCTAAAATACAAAAAAGTGCTAATATGAGCATAAAATCTCGTATTAGCACAATCGTTTCTTAATGTGTAAGGTAAGTTTTGGTAATACAATGCACCATCTATAGATGAAGGTGCACCCTCTAACCCTATATTTTTAGGTATATACATTAAGTGACACGTGACTAGCGTGACAAACGTGACAGTTATTTATCGTCACCAAGTTCGTTTCTTAACTTTTCAAATAAACCTGGAAATAAGTCTCCTAATGTAGGACCTTTGAATCCTTCTTTTTCAAACTTAGGCTCTTTTTTCTTTTGTCTTTGTCTTGGCTTTGGTTTCTTATAAAAACAATTTTCATCAGAGAATGGCATTGATGATAAATCTTCTTCAGTAACTCCTAGAATTGAAAGCAATTCTTCAAATGTCATTATCTGAATTATTTTACCTTCTTCAATAGCTTCATTTACATGTTTAAGCCTTGTGCAGAATCTTTCGTTACCTAAGTGATGTTTTACCTGTTGAACAATCCCCAACAATAAAGATATTTTGTTTATTATTAGTAAAATCAAATTCTTTTATTTTAGATAACTGCCATTTAAGTCCATCAGTAATTCTTGTTTCATCAAATACTAATGTTTTAAGTCTAGATATCTTTTTAATATCTTTTAGTTTATTTGCATTTCTTATATTAACTTCCTCTAAAAGAATATTATATAAATAATCTTTATTTGAAATAGTTTCATTATTTAAGTCAATTACACCATTTGCAACATTTTGTAAATTTAATATTTTAGCTAGTTCTTGTATTTCTTTAGCATCTGCCATTTTCTTTTAATTCCTTTCTGATTTCTTCAGCACGTTCTTTATAATGCCTTAATGTATGTAGTGGTACATATTTTTTAGCTATAGACTCACCATGCTTATACATAAGGTAATTTGATAATTCCATCATGGTGCACTTATTTTTAGCATTACAATATTTAACAGCTTCTATAATTTCATCTTCAGTATAGAACTTTCTCATACTTAAAAATCTTCTACATTGACCATAAATATATCTTGGCTTTGTTCACGCATTCCTTTAAGAAATTTTAGTATGTCATCATTGCCTTGATAAATTGATTTAAGCTCATCTTCTTCTGTTGGCCTATTATCATCACTATATATAATAGGTACTACATTACCTACGCCACTAGCTATTTTATGTTTATAGATTAAGTCGTTAGTTAAAACATGATAAATTAAAATATAATCATCATATCTTTCGACTCTTACTCTATCTCCATCCTTAGTTAAATTAATAGGTAGTTTATAAAAATTATTTTCATATTCTATGGCACCAAGTGATAATGTTAATACCTTGATGTCATTCTTTTTATTTTCGTAAACTTTTATAAGAAGATTAGCTTCATTCTTAAATAACTCTCTTGGAGATTTTTTAGTATATGAATTAATTAAGCCATTGCCATCTCTATCAAGCCAAGCAAAACATTCAGCATTTAATCTATCAACACCATAATAAGTTTTATCTATTAAAAAATTCTCTTTAATATATTTAACAGCATTTTCAACTTTACCTTTAGTTTCTGGATCATATCCTCTACAAAGATAAATTGAATAACCAGTTTCTTTAACATATTCTTCAAATTCTTTAACGAAAACAATACTTCCGATATTTTCAGATACTACCATTGTTTTATCTTGGTCATAAACAATAGTTTGGCATCTACCACCAAAATATTTAAAAGCATAATCATGAGCCTTAATTACAGTTTTAGCAGTGAATGGTTCAGCACTAAAATAAGCAAATTTCATTCTTGAAAAGGATAACATCATCACAAAGAAATACACTCTAACATTATTACCATACATAGATTTTAAAACGTACTGACCAAAATCAACTTGAGCTTGATAAGCTGGTTCAGTAACATCCTGTATGATATATCTTCTTTTAGGCTTTTCTAAACCTGTTTGACTTCTTAGATTTTTAACATACCTATAAAATGTAGAATTTGATAATTTAAAATCCGGAAAATTATCTTTTAATCGTCTTATGATGACCGTATTATTTATTCTTGGATATACCTTTAATATCTCAAGTAAATACTGACGATAATTATCTAGAATAAATTCATGGTCACGTTCAAACTTATAAAAATATTCTTCATCTCTTTCCCGCCAATTATCTACGGTTTTATATGATAGGTTTAAGATTTCAGATACTTTTAATTTTGATATTCCAAGCTTTCTATATTCTTGGATTTTCTTAAACTGTTCAATTCCTAACATATATTTAATCATCCTCATTAATTTATTTAGAATTGAAACCTATGCTTGCATCAACATTTAGTGCAAGCTCTATATACTCTCATAAGCAACCACCTCCTTTAAAAATTAAAAAAGTGATGGCATTTGGATTTCCTCCATTACCACCACTAGTAATTATAATATTTACAGTGCCATTTTGAGTGACATTTACGGTGACATCAGCACTAATATGACATAGTCTATTTAGTCGATATACAACTTTTTCTATATGTGATTTTTTGGCATTTTTACCTATATATAAGACTTTTACAATTGACTATGTAGACCATGTATTTTTCTATTCTTCATCATAATTTTTGAAGTGTTTTAGCCAATCTTCAACGATACTATAAAATTCATTGCCATAGTATTTTGGGACGTACAAATCAACATCCTTATACTTATATTTCATTAAAGCATACGAGAAAGCATATGCATCAAGTTCAGAATCCTGTTCGAAATATTTAGGATTCTCATTGCCATTGTCATCTAAAGACTTTATATAGTGCTCACCTTCATAAATCCATTTTTCAATTAGATTGGGATCAACACCATTATTAATTCCAGCTTTATGTTCTTTTATTTTAATATGTTGAAATATATGCCTTGCTTCATGAATAATGAAATATTCTACATCCATTAAATTATTATCTTCATATGCTTTCTTAACTGAAAATATATTTAAATGGATTTCATTGTTTTTTCTATCACAAGTGCCCATAATAGCTAAATCATTGTCATATCCAAATCCCCATCTTATGGTTTCAGATATTTGAAAATACTTATAATTATCTTGAATCATTTTAGATATCATCGGAGCGAATATTGGGTTATATTTCTCATACACTTTCTTGAATTCTTCTTGTAACATATTGAAAGATTCTCCTTTCACATGACATGGTCTATCATAGTCCGTATACAACTTTTTCCATATGTGTTTTTTGGCATTTTATGCTATATGCAGTAGTTTGTATTATGACCATGAAGGACTATGTCATTTGATGTCTATTTTAATGTAAATGTTACAACAACTGCATCAGTATCTAATAAATCTTGAAGCTCAGTTTTACTTAAATTGATATGACCAAGTTTAGTATAAGACCAACTAGAGTTGTTATAAAAAATTGATATTTGATTTGAATTATATAAAACAATATCTCCTGGCACTACATCTATTCTTGTATCAGCTGATGGAAGGGTATGACCAATAGAGCCAGTTTGTTCAAATCCGCCATATTCATGCATATTTATAGTTAATCCATCTTTTGCTAGTTCCTTTAAAGCCTTAACTGATGAATTATCACCCCAAAGTACATCTACTATTTGACTATCTATTTTAAATTCTATTGTTTTATTCATATATTCATCTTCCTTTGATTCAGTCGTTGGTGTTGTACCTTCTGATGGAATAGTTATTGATGGAGTTTCATCAGGTATCGTTGTAGTGTTTGGATTTGAACCACACGCCAAAAATGAAAATAGCATAATAAAGCCAATTATAAATGATATCATTTTTTTCATAGCAATTCTCGCTAACACTCAAATAAATTTGGGTATTTTTTATCTATGTATTCAAGTTTGTTTTTTGCACCCCATCGATAATGTTCTGCAATTTCTTTTAATATTTTATAAAAGCAACTTCTAATTATAACATTTGAAGAATTCTCTATTATATACATGGCAATCGAAGTAAATATATCATAATTATTCCATCCACCATACCCAGTTGCATTTACATAATTTTCACTTATACTTTTAGCGATATTTTCCTGATCAACGAAATCAAAATTAAGCAAAACTTTACCAAAATCATATAATCTATTTTCAACAATAAATGAAGCAATTTCATTTCTATTGGTAAAATCGATAATTAAATTTTTTATTCTTATATCAAATTGTCCCAAAGAAATATCTTTTATTATTTGTAAATAGTTTTTTGTTTGAACCTCATCATCCAATATATATTGAACATCTTCAAGTATTTCATCTACAGACTGATAACGCAAGTCTCTTCTTCTTTCAGTACATTTATCAATAACACTTGAATATAATGATGATAGTTTCGAATTGTTTGAAACTATAAATTCAATTATCTTACCTGCGGAATATAAATCACTTTGCTTATCAAGCTTTGTAAAATCATTAAGTCCTATCGGGTCGACAAATGAATTGTTATTCTTCGGTGTATCAGAACTTGTTAACGATCTTTTGATATTAAGATCCTTAGATAATCCAAAGTCAGATATAACTATTCTTCCATTTTTAACAAGCAAATTTCCCAAATGCAAATCTCTATGGATTATGTTCATGTCATGTATATCTTTTAAAGCATTTAATGTTTGTAAAATTAAATCATTTGCTAAATCATTGGAAAGAATTTTTCCTATCAAATAATCATATAAACATCCATCACATTTTTCCATTAGATAAGAATGTTCATTTTCATCAAATTCATATACATTTAAGACGCTATCAACATGAGATAATTTTTTCATATTTTCAAATTCATATTTTATTCTTTTTTGTTGCTTCAAATCATGAATATATGCTTTATTCAATCTTTTCTTCAAAATAGTATTTGAAATTAAAATAACATCTGCGTATGAGCCACTACCTATTATTTTTTCAAAATATATAGAAAAATAATCTCCCTTTAAGTCATTATATATGTTATTTCTAGCAAAGAAATTTATAATTCTTTTTTTTGCTTCTTCAGATTGTCTATCTTTTTGCTGATGTAACAATGACAAAATTGCTCCAAACAATTTAGAATACTCTTCATCTGTAAGTGAACTATATTGTTCTATCAGTCTTTTGTCGTCAGTATAATTCAACCCTGAAATGGTTTTAAAAAAATCATTTATGTTTAGGTAATCAATACAAAAAACACAATTTTCAAATAACGAGTCAAAAACAAGACCTAAATAGTTAAAACCAGTTTCAGTTCTCTTATACATGTAGTATATATCATCCAAAAAAGACAAGGCTTCTTTAAATTTATCTTCAAACAAGGTTAGGTCCTCCTTTTTATTTAATGAATTGTAAAAAAATATTCAAAATTATATATTAATCATCATTCATAATATATTCAGCTTGCTTAATAACATCATCAACAGCTGATTTAGTATATTCTGGTGGATAATTATATTTCTTCAAACATTCCTTAATTTTAATGCGCATTTTTGCTCTTGTTGCTTCTTTATTAGACCAGTCAGTTGATGCGTACTCCTCCACAACTTCTTTTAATTCTCTTGCAATAAGTTTTAAAGTTTCATCACTCAATAATTCATAGGCTGATTTATTTCTAACTAATGCCTCATAGAAAGCTCTTTCTCTACCAAATATGCCTAATTTATTTGCTTCTTTTTCATCCGCCACCATCTCACTAGCAAATCCAACTAAATCAATAATTGTTGTTTCTGGTGCAAAATTAGCATCTCTATCGTTATACTTTTCAAGAATCTTTCTTAATCGTTTAGAATACTCTTGTGATTTGAAATAATTGTTCTTTCTTGATTCAGCAATAGCTCTTTCAAGTAATTTCTTAACTATTTCAACAAATACATGAGGTGGATTTTTCTTTCTTAACTCTTCTATTTTTTCTTTAGATAATAAATCAATTACGTTAATTGATGAGTCCTTATCAGTTGTCAATACTTTAACTTCATCACCTTTGATTGCATCAGCAAGTAAGTTAGAAACGTATTCATTCATTTCTTTAGTAGATACAACTCCTGGTTTATTACGAAGCTTTAAAATATAACTTCTAATTTTCTTATTCTACATATATTTCTTCTTTTACATACAGTTCATTATTACAACAAATATATTTCAAGTCATCATCATCTTTAATGCTAAAGAATGGAACCCTATTCTTATTGTAATAATCGAATACACTATCATAAATCACATATTCATTATTTGGATACATCTTTAAAAAATCATCAATGTCATCCTGACGGATAATATAACCAAGTAGTTGTCCTATTCGATTATTATCAACTCTTATATTTTTATTAATATACACGGAACCATGAAATGTGAAACTATTAGGTATAGTTTTAACCAAAAATGTTTCATCTGTTTCATTTTTTTTGTCACTTGATTCATTACTATTGTTTTCATAATTAGAATTCTGATTAAAATAGTCTTTAGAAGATATACCAAGTTTCATAAGAATTTCGAGAAATTCATTATCCGATTTTAACGTATCGACATCAAAATTATGAGTTAATTCTTCTTCTTTTGGAGGATTTGATACCTTAGCAACATAGGGAACAGCAAAGGTCTTATTATAATATTTCAATATTTCTTTCATAGTGTTGATTGGGCATGGTAAATCATCTTGTAGTTTTTTTATTTCATAAGTAGTTTTAAGCATATTAGTGCCACCAGTTAATACACAAAACCAGTCAGAAGACTCTTTCCAAGTATAAACTTCAATGCCTTTCGCAGCTTCTCCATATTGATAATACTCTTTATATTTTTCAATTATTTCAGGATTTTTCAATGTATTACCCTCACTAATATTTCCACAAGAAGAAATTGATAATAATCCTATAATTAAGAATAGACATTTTTTTATTACTTTCATACTATTCTCCTCATTAAATCATTCGGCTTAAAAAAATTGAAGTTCATTTAAATATTTTTAGAGTTTAGATAGCATTTCTTATAGCATTTCTTTTCGATAATATTCTAACATAAATACACCTAAAAATCAAACCAATTTTTAGGATTTAACACTATATAATTTAGTATTGATTAATATTTTTGAGAAATTACTTATACAAAGTATAAGTAAAAATATTGAAAAATTTTTTTATTGTTGTATAATATAGGTAGTTAAGGTAGTTTTACTCTTTGGAGGTTTTTATGATATATTTTTTAAAGAAATCTACTCCTTCTAAAAAAGGTTTATATTTACAAATTTATACTAATTTTTATGACCCTATCACTAAAAAGAAAGTCACTAAATCTTATAAGTCTTTAGGTTATGTATCTGATTTGATTTCTTCTGAAATAAGTGATCCAGTTGCTTATTATACTGAAGAAGTTAAAAAGATGAATAGAGAGTTAAATAAATCAAAGGATATTCAAATTGCCGATTCTTCATCTTCTAAATTTGCTGGTCATTTTTTAATTAAGGCTTTGTTTGATCTTCTTGATATGGATAAAACTTTAAATCTTATTGCTTCTAGTTTTAAATGCAAATATAAATTTAGCAATATGTTTAGAGATTTATGTTATTCTCAAATTCTTAGTCCTGGTTCTAAACTTAAAGCATTTGAACGAATAATTCCTAATTTGTTTAATGCTAATAATTATTCTTATGATCAAATTTTAGATGCTGTTAATTTTATTGGTGGAGACTATCATAAATATATTGAAATGTTAAATCATCACATTTTATCTGTTTGGAAAGTAAGGCCAATGGATAAAGTTTATTTTGATTGTACAAATTATTATTTTGAAATTGATTTAGAAAATGATTTTTTAAAAAAAGGTCCAAGTAAAGAAAATCGTAAATTACCTCTTATGGGACAAGCATTACTTCTTGATGCTGAGCAAATACCTTTAGATACTAAATTTTATTCTGGAAACGAATCTGAAAAACCATATCTTAGAAAAAGAATTGAAGATATGAAATCAAGGAACAATGTAAATGGTAGAATTATTCAAGTTGCTGATAAAGGATTAAATTGTGCTAGAAATATATATAGTGCTGTAATAGAAGCTAATGACGGATACATTTTTTCAAAGTCAATTCGTGGAAAAAGCCTATCTATTCAAGAAAAAAACTGGGTTTTATTAAGTGATAACGATATTAATAAATGGGTTGAAGTAAGAAATTCTACTGGTGAATTGATATATAAATATAAAACTGCAAAAGAAGCTGATGAAAATGGTAAAATAAATGAGTATGGAATATTTACATATAAATGTAGAATCAATCCAGATGATGAAGATGATACTATTTTTAAAGTTAAAGAAAAAAGAATTGTAACATATAATCCATCTTTAGCAAGAAAGCAAAAAAGTGAAATATTAAGAGAAGTTGAAAAGCTTAAAAATATAATATCTTATAAATCAGTTGCTAAAGAAGAAATAGGTGATGTAGCAAAATATTTAAATTTTGAAGCTAGAGATAAAGATGGAAAGAAAATAAAAATAGCAACTTCTATAAATGAAGACAAAATAAAAGAAGATTTAAATTATTGTGGTTATAATATGGTAATAACTTCAGAAATTAATGCTTCTCCAGAAGATATATACAAAACATATCATAATCTTTGGCGTATTGAAGAATCATTTAGAATCATGAAGACTTATTTAGAAGCTAGACCTGTTTTCTTATCAAAAGAAGATACTATTAAAGGGCATTTTTTAATTTGCTATTTTTCATTAACATTACTTAGATTACTCGAATTTAAAATATTTAAAGATGAAATTCCAACTGGACAAATAATTGAATTTATTAGGCAATATAAAATTACAAAAAACTTTGATGAATCATATATTAACAATTCTACATATAGTAAAACATTTGACCAAATAAAAGAAAAGCTTGGACTATCCAAGCTTGGTAATTTATATCTCTCTAAAAAAGATGTTGAATTGCTTTTTGAAACTGATTTAACATGTGAAGATTAATTTACGCTTATAATTTTTTTCTTTTCTTAACTACCCATTTTAGGGGTGAATCCTAAAGTCAGGTTTTAATCATTTTTTTCAAGAAATTTAAATTGCAATTATTAAATAACTTCAGGTTTTTATATTTATTGGAAGAAATATAATCCATCTTTTAGGGGTGTCGGAATAATCGTTCTAACGCCTCTTTTTGACCTAGTAATCGTTCTGCTACATCAGTAATCGTTCTAACACCTACCAAGAAAAAGTATCAGATAGCCTATTATTTTGATACGAAAACAAACAAAAGTTCTACAAAACATTAAAATTTGGTGGAAATCCACTCTAAATTTGCCTTTTAAGTCTTAAAAAGCATAAAAAAATAGTCTTGACACTTATTATTCATTGTATCAAGACTAATGTACTCTAATGGTGGAGATGACGAGAATTGAACTCGTGTCCAAATAAGGCACCATCAAGAAGACTACAGCTTAGTTTGCATAAATTAAGATCTATTAGCTGCAAACGACTGCCAGATCTTGGTGCTGACTAATTCTTATTCTTTATATGTCAGCCTATAAAGAAGCAATCATTCTTAGTTTGCCGTAACCTCTCCGAATGATAGCGAGAAGAGACGACTATGCTGGGCTAAGCCCTGAGCTGCGGAGTTTTAAAAAACTAGCAAGCAGCTGCTGCCATCATGGCAGGAGCATTATTTACATGATAAAGTTTTTTGGCATTTATCTTTTTTTTGGTGATAACGTCACCACTCGGCTGCCTTGTTGACTCATCCTTACCTGTCGAAACCAAAACATCCCCAAGTAGCACTTTCGTGCTCATTAATATTATCACGCATTTTTTTAAAAATCAAACAAAAAATGCCTTTCGGCATTTTCTTTAGTTAAGCTACTTGTGGTATAACAAGATTCCAACCTGGTCTTGCTTTATTTACTACGGCAAGTGATTTATTGAATAACTCTTGTTCTTTTAAAAATCTAGCGTTCTTTAAATCTTTATGAGAAGCTAAATATGCTGCGTATTTATTTACTACTGTTTCGGTATCTTCTTTCATGTTGTTGATAATACCTTCGATGAGAACTGCTGTTCTATACATTGATAATTCACCACAAGAAACAATACTATTTTGGAAATCTTTCTTTTGTAAAGAATAATAATTTTCAGCTTCGTCAAAACTTTCTGAAGAAAGTAAGATAAATAACTTCTCTGCAATCATTTTAGTTTTTAAATCATCGGTATACCAATCAATATACTTGAAGGTATCTTCTAAAATATTGATGGCTTTATCGATATCATCTTTTAATAATGCATCCATATATTGATAATATCTGACATGTGATTTGTAATAGCTATCATAATTATCAAATTCAATGATTTCAAGATCTTCACCAAGCAATGAATGACGAATATTTTTCAATTCATTTTCATAGGCTAATAAATCTTCTTTATGAGTTGTTTTAATCAAAATAAAGCAGTCATTAACATAGTCTAATCTGCATGGGAATAATTCATATAAAGCAACGATGAAACCATAACCAATGCCAAATAAGATAGAATAACTAATGATCTTATCACCGGAAAATACCAATAAAGCTAATAATAATGCGACGACATTGATCAAAATATATCCGACCATACCGCCTAATAAATAACCATAATGGCAAGTCTTCTCTTTTTTCGGAGTCATAACAAGGTGGAAATCTAAAATGTTATTAACTTTAAAAGAAACATCATTATCTTTTCCATCATGTTTAAATATTATCGTCATTCCGAAAAACACTACTTTAGTCACTTGGTAACCACCGATTAAACCACCGATTAATTTACCTAATGTATAAAATAAGAAATTAGCAATTAAAGAAACAGCGACAACAATGACAATATATAATGTACTTTGCATTGCCAAAGAGTGTTGTTGCATAACATTGAGATTCAATGTTCCAAGTCCGAAGATTAATGCTAAATCGATGACAAGCATTATCCAAGAAAAATTAAAATCTAAGAAACTCTTTTTTATTTGCCCGGATTCATTTGTATTTTTTTCCATATTTGTATTGTCTTCTTTCATAAAACCTCACTTTCAGTTCAACAATTATTATAAACTAATTAACAAATTAAATATACTATTTTATCAATAAGGAAGAGGATACTTTCTTGTAAGTTTGAGTGCTCTTTGTCTAGCCTCATCAAGTTTTTCTTCATCATCAGAGTTAGTTAAACATAAATCGATGATGTTTGCAACTTCTACCATATCTTCTTCAACAAAACCTCTTGTCGTACAAGCTGGTGTTCCAAGCCTGATACCCGAAGTAATAAAAGGCTTTTCCGTATCATTAGGAATAGAATTCTTATTCACTGTAATATTGCATTTCCCTAAAACATCCTGAGCCTTTTTACCAGTGATATTAGCATGAGATTTCACATCTACTAACATCAGATGGTTATCGGTACCACCGGAGACTAAATGATAACCTTTTGATACTAATGTCTTAGCTAAAACATCAGCATTTTTTACAATTTGTTTTTGATAATCTTTAAAATCTGGCTTTAAAGCTTCTTCAAAGGCCACAGCTTTAGCCGCAATAACATGCATTAAAGGACCACCTTGAACTCCAGGAAAAACATTTTTATCAATACTTTTTCCAAGCTCAAGATCATTTGCTAGAATCAATCCACCGCGAGGACCGCGCAAAGTTTTATGCGTTGTTGAAGAAACAACATGAGCATAAGGAATTGGGCTAGGATGAAGACCAGCAGCAATAAGACCAGCAATATGAGCCATATCCACAAATAAATAAGCACCTACTTCATCAGCAATATGTCTAAATTCTTTAAAATCAATAATTCGCGGATATGCTGAAGCCCCAGCAATTATCATCTTCGGTTGCACTTCTTTAGCATATTTTAAAATTTCATCATAATTAAGTCTTTCAGTTTTTGGATCTAGACCATAAGAAAAGACTTGATAATCTTGACCGCTGAAAGATAAAGCACTGCCATGAGATAAATGGCCACCAGCATCTAGTTTCATACCTAAAACCCTGTCACCATGATTTAATAAAGTACGAAATACCGCCATATTAGCCTGAGAACCAGAATGGGGTTGAACATTAGCATATTCGCAGTTGAAAAGTCTTTTTATTCTATCACGTGCTAGATTTTCCACAATATCAACATATTCACATCCGCCATAATATCGATGCCCAGGATAACCTTCAGCATATTTATTTGTCATTATAGAACCTTGAGCTTCTAAAACTGCTTTTGAAACATAATTCTCACTAGCGATCAATTCTATATGATCATCCTGACGAATTCTTTCTTTTCTAATAGCGTCAAAAACTAAAAAATCTTCTTCTTTTAAATCTTTATCCGATATCATAATATTCTCCTTTTATAGAGCTGGTTTCAATAAAGAAAGATAATACTCTTTTTCTGTACTAGTAATACCGAAATCTTCCATTGTTTTATTAAATGGTAAAGAATTGATGTATTCATCAAATTTATCCAAAGCAACTTTAGGATCATCTTCATCGAAGACAAAATGACCAAATTTCTTTATCTTATCTTTTAATACTTCATAATTTCTTCTCATGAAAGGTCCTAAAAGCCAACTAAGACCTAAACCATGAGCGATTTCAGGATATTTCCCTGAAATTAAATGTTCTACAAAATGACAAGGCATGGAAGTTAATTTACCAAAAGAAGTAAATCCATTATGGGAAACCGAACCCGTTTCCATCATCGCTTTACGCAAATCTTCATCATTTAAATTCATCAACAATTTCGGTGTTAAATCAACAATATTTCTTATGACGCCAAGAGCAAAAAGATCACAGACCTGATACTCTTCAGATTTACAAAAATATCTTTCAAAGCTATGCGAAATTATATCAACAAGACCACAGCAAGTTTGAAACTCGGGAACACTTTTTGTTAAACTAGCATCTAAAATAGAAAACAATGGATAATTGGTCGGAGAATTAAAGCCACCTTTGAAATTAGTCTTCCGATCTGAAATAACACAGGAAGAAGACATTTCACTACCGCTAGCAGCAATTGTAATTATTGTAGCTAATGGTAAAGCCTTAGTGGGCATAGTTTTCTTTTTATTGAAATCAAGTATATCGCCATCATAATAAAAATTATTAGCAACGCTTTTTGCTAAATCCAAAACACTGCCACCGCCAACAGCTAATAATAAATCCGGTTTAACTTCTTTTGTTAAATTCAAAGCCTCTTCAACATTCTTTAAATCCGGATTAGCTGTTATCCCTGAATAAACATAGCTAATAATATTAGTTTCTTTTAATTTGTTTAGAATATTATCGAGAATGCCCGAAGATTTCAAATAAGAACTACCGCATAGTAAAACAACTTTACTAAAGCCATATTTTCTTATCAATATACCTATATTTTCATAACTAGTAAAATAGATATGCGTAGGATTATAAAAATCTATCATAATTTTTCCCCATTATTATTCATATTCGCTGTGCCAATATATTTTGAATAGACAGAATGATCAGGTAAAGCTTTCCTCTTATTAAAGGCAATAAATCTTCTTACCCACTCTTTAACCATACCATCAGTTACCAAGATAAAATGAACTATTTCATAATCTGGAGTGGTAGAAAATCCTTTTTTCATCCAAAGTGAAATAGAAGAGATAAAATTAGCAAAATAGAAACTTAAAATATAATCCATATCATCGGTACTCAAATATTCAACATCAGGAATCCATTTAGTAATTTCTGAACGGAGAATATCTTTTCCAAGCTTTTGGATTTTATCATACAAAACCCCCGCTTGGCTACTGGTAGCAATATTAGTAAAAACAACTCTATTAGCATAGATGTAATTATATAAATCCATCAACAATTCACGGATATTATTATAAGAACTATTTTTTCTGACATTGACGCCTTCAGCAATAATTATGGACATTAAACAATCATTTAAATCAGCAAAATAATAATAGAAACTCTGTCTTGAAACACCAGCTGTACGGCATAATGTAGCAACACTGATTTCATCATATGGGGTAGTTTTCAACATGTTGAGCAAAGTTGAAACTATAATTTTTGAATAATTTCTATTCATAACATCACCGCCATTATTGTACTAAATATTTTTACAATAGTCAAAAAGAGCATCTTAACTGGATGCTCTTTGAATACTTATATAAATTTAATTAAATAGCGAAATCGCCATCTTTGAAAATGACAATTTCTTTACCGTTTTTATCAGTACCAATAATCGAAAGATCTTCAGTACCAATCATGAAATCAACATGCTCACGGCTTTGATTTAAACCAGCTTCTTCAAGTTCTTCAACGCTCATTGCTTCACCATTAGAAACACATTCAGCAAAAGAAGCACCCAATGCCAAATGACAAGCCGCATTTTCATCAAATAAAGTATTATAGAAAAGAATATTCATCTCTGAAATTGGAGAATGGAAAGGAACCAAAGCACATTCTCCTAAACGGCAAGAGCCTTCATCAAAATCAATGATGCTTTTCAAAGTATCGTAACCGACTTCAGCACCATAATCAACAACCTTACCATTTTCAAATTTGAGGAAGAACTTATCAATTATATTGCCATTATAAGATAAAGCCTTTGAGGAATAGACAATACCATCAACCTTATCTTTATGAGGAGAAGCAAAGACTTCCTCAGTTGGCAAATTAGGAACAAATTCTGAATTATAACGGCTTTGAACAGCATTAGCAGCAGCAAAACGATAACTATTTGGTAAACCAATAACTAAATCTGTTCCATTCTTACTTTGATAGTGCAAGCTCTTTAATTTCATCTTATTCAAAGCATTAGCATTGCGATTTAAAGTAGCGATATGCTTTTTCCAACTTTCAATTGGAGTATTATCAGCATCGATTCGACAAGCTTTATAGATAGCTTCCCACAAACTTATTTGAGCTTGAGTTGGAGTAGCTTTTGGGAATACTCTTTCCGCCCACTTTTTAGTAGGAACAGCAGCGATACACCAAGCTAATTCATTGTTCATATAAATTTGACGATAAGGGAAAGTAGCCTTATTAAGAGCACTATTATAAGCGGTAACCTTTTCAACACCGACAGAACTATAGATATTAGGATCATTACCTACCAACATAATTCTAGCCATTCCTCTATCAGTATAAGATTTCATAGCCTCAACATCTAAAGGATTAACCTTGGATAATCTTTTGATAGGAGTATGTAACATCTTTTGTTTGATCAATAAAGGATCAGAATAACTAACTTCAATATTTTTAACCTTATGAGCATATAGAGACAAGGTTAAATAATGGACAAATTGTGCCATTTCTACCGATGCAAAAATAACTATGTCTTGATTACTGTTTGCACCTATGCCAACTTCTGCTATCAAGTCAGCATACTTTTTCATCATTTTTACTTTTTTCATTTATTACCTCTTTTTCATTATATAAGATTTTTTTGTATTTTTAATATTAATATAATCAATTGTAACCACTTTCATAAAATATTTTGCTATTTTTTATAAAAAACTTTAATTTTTTTGAAAAAATAATAAAAAAACATAATAAACTAATTTTAAGATAAGTTTTTAACAAAAATAAGTATTAACATTATATTTTTATATTAAAAATAAATCAACCATTTAAATAAAGAAATATGCATTTACCGATAATAAATATTTATTTGGTATATTATATATTTTATTAAAAATACATTATAAAAACATAACCATATAATGAGGAATAGTTAATTTGTTTTCGTTTACACCAACATTTCCATCTACAATTTTATAAGCTACTGTTGGTTTATATTTTTCAATAAATCTATTCAAAGACTTTGTTGCCGTATTTCCTGCCTTCACTTCCACAGGAATAACTTCTCCATTTTTTTCTATCAAAAATTCTAATTCATTAGAATCATCTGGCTTGTAATAATATAATTCATATCCATTTTTAACCAAAATTTCTGCAATTATATTCTCATAAATGCCACCCTTAGCATTCCCTTTTATAACATTTTCTAGAACAGCTTTTTTAGTTTCAAATCCATACATAGCACACAATAAGCCAGTATCATTAATATATAATTTGAACTGATTTTCATCAGCATTTGCCATAAGTGGCAAATAGGGTTCATGAATATTATAACAAGGATTGACAATATTGGAATCTTTCAACCATTGAATACTTCCACCATATTTTTTACTTGTCTGTCCTTTCTCAACCGTAGAATATTGAAACTTTTTAATTTCTTTTGCTAATTGTCTAGGAATTGCTTCATAGCATCTACGAACTTTAATTTTTTCAGCACCTTTTGCATGCTTTGAAATATCAAAACGATAATTTTCAAGTATTTTTTCTTGTATTGCAGCTACTTTAGTAAAGTCATGATTTTCAACATAATCAGCCACAACTTCAGGCATGCCACCAACAACCATATATTCACGAAATAAAGTTTCATATTTTTCATTTAAAGCAAATGGTACTTTTTCTTTGTTATCAAAAAGTTCTCTTAAATAAGAAATGCCATTTTCATATCCTTCTGCCCATAAAAATTCTTCAAAATCCAGTGAATACATTGTTAAAAACATTTCATAACCAGTAGGAACGGACTCTGGTTCTTCAGTATTTTCATCAGCATCTTCTCCATAAGTTAACCCTAATAAACTTCCTGAAGTAATTACATCAAATCTTCCATCTTCTGCTAAAAATTTTAATGCAGTTCTTGCATTTCCACATGCTTGAATTTCATCTAAAAAAATTAAAGTATTTCCTTTAACAAAATTAACGCCATTTATCATAGCTGACATTCTTTTATAAATGGAATCAGCATCTAAAGATCCGTTAAAAATTTGTTTCAATTCTTGATTTTTAATAAAGTTAATCTCAATAAAACTTTCGTATTCTTTTTTTCCAAACTCACGAATAATATATGTCTTTCCTACTTGCCTTGCACCTTCTACCATAAGACAATTATTTTTATGTGTTCTTTTCCAATCAACAAGTTTTTGATATATTTTTCTTTTTAACATAAGTATCTCCTTTATGTTTAATCAATTACATAATATTTCATTTATTAATGCTTGTCAAACAAAAAAGGAATAAAAACGGATACTATTTTGTCGAAAAAAGGAATAAAATCCGATATCTGAATACTATAAAAAGGAATAAAAACGGATACACTAAAAAATAACTATCTAAAATAATAACCATATTATTTTTCAATCATCAATAATATTATAAGATTTTATGTTTTAAAAATATATATTTTCTTTTATAAAAATAGGCCTTTTCTTAATATATCTAATTCTTATACAAAAAAGTTTAGCTTACTATCACTAACTATTTACTATCACATCTCCAAATTGCCATAGGATGCCAACAAAGACGTGAAATAACATTTTGGTCATCGAATAATTTTTCTGGCTTGTATTTTTTATTTTTGAATTCTTCGACAAAGAGTCGTTCATCATCCGTAAAACATAATAATTTTTTAAGAAATTGCTGTATTTCACCTATTGTCTTTTTATAATCAAATTTCTCATCTTTCGATAACATTGGCTTAAGCATACGATCAAAATCACGTTTAGACATTGCATCGAATTTATCTATATTAAAATCAATAATATTTGCATCTCCTCCAATACAATTATAGAATATTAAGCATTTTTTCAATATTTCAGTATTTTCTAATAAATGAGATTTTATCATCTGATAAACATCATAAACATCTCTCGGTTTGCTTCTATCAATAAGAGCAGCAAGTTTGCTTCCATATAACTCATATTCATTTAAAATACTTATTTTCGTTGTACCTTTATAACCTAAAACATTAACATTTTTTTGATTAACAGGAAATATATGTGTCCTATCAAGATAATTAATTTCTATCTTTATCACATCCTTATTTCCTGCATTGTTTAAATACTGTAATACATAAGAATCTAATCCATAATAACTTTTACTTGCGTTAGAAAATGAATAATACTTTTGATAAAGTGAATTTTTAAGATAAGTTGCTATCGCTTCTTTATCTGCGAGCATTTCTTCTTTGCTCTTTCCTATATAATCTAAATCTATATCCACAGACAATCTTGGCATGCCCATATAAAACATGTTAATAGCTGTCCCACCTTTTAAAACAAATTTATCTTTCCATTTAGTTAAAAAAATTGTTTCAAGTATATCGATAAGACGCATTACTTTTTCTACATTGTCTTTTATAAATCCAGTAGCCTTTGCTGTTTTTCTTATATTCTCTGATGTTAAGAGTCTATCATTTTCAATTCTCCATATTTATTAAGTGTTTAGGAACATACAGTTTCCATTCACTATTATAAATATAAGCATTTTTATTGTTTTCACGTATATCATCATCACATTTTGACATATTTTTTTTACATTCTTCATAAAAATGTCCAGTAAGATACGAAGGTTTCAAAACTGAAAATAAATATCCTGCTTTTTTATAAATAATTTTTTTACCATAACCAGATAAATGCTTTAAAAGTTTATCTTCATCACAATAATTTATCATAGTTAAAGCCATGAATACTTCTTCTAGACCACCAGATAAAAGTAAACGATCAAGACAATCTATTATAGTACGTTCAAGTTCAGTTATTCGAATTTGTGTATTTTGCTTTGTCTCAATTATTCCGCCATTATATTCATTTTGAAAAAATTGATATTCCAAGCCTTCAATCACCATTGGAGAATAACGCTTTTCAGTAACAACATGAACATCATAATATACTTGTGTAGCAAGACCATAATATTCTAAAGCTGTATGATACGCACAATAAGCACCTTCATGTAAAGCTGTAGCTATCTCAAACCGATTGACATAAATATCTTTTTCTATTGGATTTACAGTAGCATATAATCCACCCTTAAGTTTTACTATTTTCCCATTATCTTTTAAACGTTTTAAAGCACCAAATAAACTTGATTCTGACGCAAAATCTTTTTTTATTTCATCAACTTTTATAAGCGCTTTACTCAAAAATGTATATTCAGACATTTTCATCTCCTTTTAAACTTATTATGCGTGAAAACTCTTTATTTATCAATAGTTTTCGTGCGTTTTAAGTTTATGTTTCATTATTTATATAATTTTTATTCTATTATATTGCAAAAAAAAATAACTTTTACCGCACTTTTTAATTCCTGTTATTACTTTTATCATACCATTTTCTTTTCGATCGATTAACTTTTGTAAATATCTTTCTCTTATTATTGCTCCCATACCCTCTCCTCCCTCTCCTTTTATTTGAAAGTCAGTCGTAAAAACAATCTACTTTCAGCGAACATATATGAAAATCAATATTTTTTCAACCTGTACGCATCAAGTTTTTCATCTTTTTTAGATTATTCCGCGCATACTATGTAAAAGTCAGCGACAACAACGTATTGTTTACAATATTATTCATTTCAATAACAACGAGAAATTGCCGATAAGCGACATTTTACGCTACTATTTTTGCTTTTACCCTGCAATTAATGACGAGATATAAGCAAGCAACGAGAATGGAAAACATGACGAAAAGTCCGATGACGTAGTTTTTAATCATCTTTCTTGCCTTTTCTTTTTCTTCGTTCTTCTGCGCAATCGCAAAGAAAATATCCATCGCAATTCTCCATACGCCTGCTATCGTCAAAAGTACCCAACACATATAAGGCTGATATCGGCCGAAAAAATATTCGATATACGAACTGTTCATACTGCCCGTCCATATTCTGCGTGATAATTGCTCCACACTTCGTACAATAGAAACCTCTTTCGTCCATTGTTTCGCAATGAAGATCGCGTACTACCTTTGTTTCATATTCGTGTCCTTTGGCTTCGATATAATCTCCATTATAACTACCGACGCAACCCATACATTTATATATTGTATAGCTTTTTTGCGTGCATGTCGGCGCAACCATAGAGTATTTCGCGTAATAATGGTCAACCATAAATTTGTAAGTCGTCGAACGTTTTGCATCGTTGGTAATTACGAAAGCGTATTCACCCTCTTGCTCTATCCACGTTCCGTTCATATATTTTTTTCCATTCAATGTCACGGTACAGTTACTCGTCGTCCAAATCATGCAAACTATATGACTATTCTCAGACCTGACAAAAGTGAATTTGGTAGCATCGATACTCACATACATATAATATTATTACTAAAGCCGTCCACAGCATAAAACGCATACGTTCCGTTTGTAGCCATCTTATCAAAAATAACGCTTGAACCCGTACAGCAACCTGCGTATTATTCCCTTTTTGATGATATTCGATAATTAGTTTATAATTTACCATAAAAAATCTCCTTTTCCTTGCCATCTATAATACAGCAATACCTATTGCTGTGTGTAAAAAAGCAAGAACCACCTGCCTTTTTAATGCGTTTTTTTGTTCCAAATCGAAAAGAAAAAAAACAGCCATTCTTTTTCAAGAATGACTGTATTTTTATTAATATTGACTTTTTCTAGCTTTATCAAATACTTCAAATCCGAAATTATTTTCTAGGATTCTTAATATTTGCTTGAGCAGCAGCTAAACGAGCAACTGGGACACGGAATGGAGAGCAAGAGACATAATCGAGTCCAGCATTGTGGAAGAATTCGATAGAATCAGGATCGCCACCATGTTCACCACAGACACCAACATGTAAATCTGGGTTAGTTGCACGGCCTTCGGAAACAGCCATCTTAATGAGTTTGCCGACACCTTTGGTATCAACAGTTTGGAATGGATCTGTATCGAAGATCTTATTATCGTAATAATCAGGTAAGAATTTACCAGCATCATCACGGGAGAAACCGAAAGTCATTTGTGTTAAATCGTTTGTACCGAAGGAGAAGTAAGCAGCTTCAGAAGCGATTTCACCAGCAAGAAGTGCAGCTCTCGGAATTTCAATCATAGTACCAACCTTATAGGTGATATCAGAATGATTTTCAGCGATGACAGCATCAGCTGTTGTTGTGATGATCTTCTTGACGAAACGGAATTCCTTTAAGTCAAGTGTTAATGGAATCATGATTTCTGGGTGGACAACAACATCTTCACCAGCAGCTCTTAAATCCTTTTGAGCTTGGATAGCAGCTTCGATGATAGCTTTAGCTTGCATACGTCCAATTTCTGGATAAGAGACATCAAGACGGCAACCACGGTGACCCATCATTGGGTTGAATTCGTGTAATGCATTGATCTTTGTCTTAATGTGTTCAACGGATTTACCAGTAGCTTCTGCTAATTCAGCAATTGCAGATTCTTCTTGTGGTAAGAATTCGTGAAGTGGTGGATCAAGTAAACGAATATTAACATTCTTGTCCTTCATAGCCATAAATAAGCCATAGAAGTCTTTTCTTTGAATTGGGAGTAAGCAAGCAAGTGCCTTTTCTCTTTCTTCAACAGTGTCAGCAAGAATCATCTGACGCATATGGAAAATACGATCTTTTTCGAAGAACATATGTTCCGTACGGCATAAACCGATACCTTGAGCACCAAACTTGAAAGCTTGTAATGCATCACGTGGAGTATCAGCATTAGCTCTGACTGCTAAAGCTCTATATTTATCAGCCCAAGCCATTAAACGACCGAAGTTACCGGAGAGTTCAGCTTCCTTAGTCTTGACAGCGCCGAAATAGACATTACCTGTAGAACCATCGATAGAAATAACATCTTTTGTTCCGTAGACTTTGCCATCGATTTCCATTGTCTTGGAGTGTTCATCGATATGAGCAGCACCGCAACCTGCGACACAGCATTTACCCATACCACGAGCAACGACAGCAGCGTGAGAAGTCATACCACCACGCATTGTTAAGATACCTTGAGCAGAAACCATACCTTCGATATCTTCTGGAGATGTTTCAGCACGGACTAAAACAACTTTTTCACCAGCAGCAGCTCTTTCTTTAGCTTCTTCAGCAGAGAAAGCTAAAGCACCAGTTGCAGCACCTGGAGATGCAGGAAGACCAACAGCGATTGGAGTGAGTTTCTTAATTTCAGCTTGGTCAAATGTTGGGTGTAATAAAGCATCTAAGGCTTTAGGTTCAACACGTAAGCAAGCTTCTTTTTCATCGATGAGACCTTCATCGACTAAATCGCAAGCAATCTTTAAAGCTGCAGCAGCAGTTCTTTTACCATTACGAGTTTGTAAGAAATAGAGTTTACCATCTTCGACAGTGAATTCCATATCTTGCATATCTTTATAGTGATTTTCAAGTGTGTGAACAATGTTGATTAATTGTTCATAAATTTCTGGTTGATGTTCTTTTAAAGCTTCGATTGGTTCAGGTGTACGAATACCAGCAACAACGTCTTCACCTTGAGCGTTTGTTAAGTATTCAGCAAAGATTTTGTGTTCACCAGTAGATGGAGAACGGGAGAAACCAACACCAGTACCAGAGTTTTCACCCTTATTACCGAAGACCATTGATTGAACGTTAACAGCAGTACCCCAGCTATATGGAATATTGTTCATATGACGATATGTGTTAGCACGTGGATTGTCCCATGAACGGAAAATAGCTTTAACAGCTTCCATCAATTGATCAAATGGGTTATTTGGGAATTCTTCGCCAACATGATCCTTATACCAAGCTTTGTATTTAACAACTAAGCCTTTGAGATCTTCAGCTGGAACTTCCCAGTCGAATTTATATCCTTTTTCTTTCTTGATATCATCGAGCATCTTATCCATTTCATCTCTCTTGTAACCTTTAGCAATATTGGTAAACATGAGAATAAAACGACGATAAGAGTCATAAGCGAAACGTTCATTTCCAGTTTCTTTGACCATAGCAGCAACTGTAGTATCATTTAAACCAAGGTTCAAGATGGTATCCATCATACCTGGCATAGAAACACGAGCACCGGAACGGACAGAAACTAAAAGTGGGTTATGATCGCCACCGAAATTCTTTCCGGTAGTTTTTTCAAGATCTTTAATAGCACCTTTGATTTGTTCAACGACGAAATCAGGGATTTTTTTGTCGCTATCGTAATAAAGAGTACAAGCTTCAGTTGTAACGGTAAAACCTTGTGGAATTGGAATTCCAATGTAAGTCATTTCAGCAAGGCCAGCACCTTTACCACCGAGGAGTTCTTTACCTAAGCCATGAGCATCTTTAAATGCATAAACATACTTTTTTTCAGCCATATTTCCTCCTAAATTGTGTATAAACAAGCTGTGGGATTTATTTCCCTTTGGTATTGTAACACAATTTTTTATTTACATTAAAGATTTTTGTATCTTTTTATCAATAAATTTTGTATTTTTGCGAATATAAATTAGCAAAAACTCTTCTCTTATATGAAATAAAGGACCTTTTCTTAATATAATTCCTTTATTTATTAATTAAATAATTGTAAAATTATTACTCATGGAGGAAAAATGAAAAGAAATATTACAAATAAACTATCGTTTTTAATATCAATTTCTTTTTTCCTTTTCGGTTGTAACAATAATTCTTTCTCTTCATCTTCTACTATTGTTTCAACAAATAATAGCTCCAGCACTTCAACTTCCACTTTAAATTCGACAACTAAAACCAACTCTTCTTCAACGATAGAAAACGATTTCACCGGATTATTGAAAAACTACAATGTCATTTCCATTATGATTGAAACAGGCAGTCAATATATGGTCAATCCTACCTTGACTCCAACTTTATACAAAATGCAAGAAGAAGGTTTAAACTTCAATTGCAATTATTCTAAAAATAAAACCAATATTTCTGAACTTATCGGAATTATCGGCAGCAAACCTACTTCTTTTGATCCTTGGTCTTCTTTAGCTATCAATAATTCTTATCCTTATTCTTCTGCTAATATTTTAAAACAAAATGACTACAATACCTTCTTCATCCATGATACCGGTGGTGATAAAGATATCTATGATCGAAAAAATTTCAATGCCAATTTAGGTTTTGATACTCTTTATTTCCATGAAGATCTTTATCCTGATACTCCAATATGGAACTGGGGCGGAAACTATCCTGCTGATTTAGATACCGAACAAAATATCGAAAGGCTTTTAAATGTCGATGCCTTAAAAGAAAAACCATTCTATTTATTCTGGACAACTTTATCGATGCACGGTCCTTATTCTGGTTCTGAAACAAATAAATACATGAAAGAACTTTATTACGATGAATTAAAAGACGCCGAAGAAAAAGGATTTTGGACAAATCCATTAAAAGATGATACCAGCGAAATAAGAAAACGTGGAATGGAATACTATCAGATGGCATCGATGAATTTCGATAGATCAGTTGAGCATTTACTCTCTTACTTAAAAGCAAACAATTTATTTGAAAACACTTTGATAGTGATGTATGGAGACCATGAAGTATATTATAGCTGCGATGGAAAAGACTTAAATCTCGCATTAAGCGGACATGAAGAAAGAGACTATCCAGATATCTATAAAACATTTATGAACTTCTATAATCCAACATTAAACGAAAAAATAATAGAAGTATATAACAAAAATACAGTAGATAAATTCACTTCACCATATAATCTAGTACCGACGATGTTAGATATTCTCGGAGTAGATTACAATAGTTCAATGTATCCAGCAAAATCAGTATTTTCTAGACGTTTCCAAGAAAACGGAGATATCTTCTATTCTTATGAACTAAATAGTTTTTTCACCGATTTAATTTGGATAGATAACGATGGAAATATTGTTCGAAATTTTGCTGATGACAAAAAAATAACGCAAAACATTTTTATTCTCATTGAAGATTTCAAAAACACTCAACAAGAAATTGATTCATTATATGAAGGTAGTATACAATGAAAAAATTATTAGCACAAAAAGGATTAGAAGCAACATCTTTTATTACTTTTTCAATTTTAGTTGAAATATGGATGTATGTTTCAATGTATCAAAAAATTCCCTTATTCTTTTTCTTAGAATTAATTATTCTGATTATTTTTGCTTCTATAATTTTCCTCTTCAAATCCATTATCTTCGATACTATATATCTATCAATTCTTTTTGTTCCTTTAACAGTTTTAGCTGTTTTGCAGATAAATTACTATCGGATGTTTTCTGATATTCTCTCCACAACCTATATTTATTTATTAAAAACCGGTATCGGCGGATTGATGAGTGAATATCCGTTTGAATTAAAATCAATTATTATTGGAATAGTTTTTATCGTACTTTTCGAAGCTTCTTTATTAACTATTAATTTCTTAAAAAAATGGAGACACCCAGAAATAACATATTCGACCTACTATAAAAGAATCTTTGCTCCATCTTTCAGTTTATTTACTTTGGTACTTTTGACCTATTCAATGAATATAACCTATTTTACCAATGTTGATATTACCAAAAACAATAATATAACTGCTAACAATGTCGTCGTTTCAAAATCTTTTAATTTTTCAAGATATGGAATGTTATCCTACTACTATAAGGAATTATTCGATGATTTCAGAATTGATGATGTCACATTAGCTCAATATATTGAATCTGGAAAAAATAATAATGCAGACGAAAACGAATTCACCGGATTATTGAAAAACTACAATGTTATTTCCATCATGATCGAAACAGGCAGTCAATATATGGTCAATCCTACCTTGACTCCAACTTTATACAAAA
>ERZ773224.1400-NODE-1400-length-29857-cov-29.997987_pt1 | contig 29857 bp, 23 predicted proteins | sample MGYA00580526_ERZ773224 | MGnify/ENA primary metagenome ERZ773224 (study PRJEB29015, sample SAMEA2737743) | human gut metagenome | biome: human gut; feature: human-associated habitat; material: faeces | place: China | collected 2012 ... | reverse complement strand
ATATTGCAAAAACTAATAGACGAGTAACCATAGAATATGTTATGCTTAATATGGTAAATGATAAATTAGAGGATGCCGAGGCTTTAGTAAAACTCCTTAAAGGTATGAATGTATATGTTAATTTAATACCATATAATGAAACTAATAATATTGATTTTACCAAAAGTAGTAAAGAAAGAATAGATAAATTTTACAAGTATTTGAAAGATTCAGGAATAAATGTAACTATTAGACGTGAATTTGGTGGAAAAATCAAAGCAGCATGTGGACAGTTAAGAAGCGAGAGTGATTAAATCATGAAAACATTTTATTTAACCGATACTGGTAGAGTAAGAGAACACAATGAAGATAGTGTTACTATTTTAAAAAATATAAATGGTGAATACTTATGTGTTGTAGCAGATGGAATGGGAGGACACCGAAAAGGTGAAGTAGCAAGTGCCTTGACAGTAACTCACTTAGGAAAAAGATTTCAAGAAAGTGCTTCAGTTGGTACTAAAATTGATGCTGTAAATTGGTTATCAGATAACATCAATGAAATAAATAAAGAAATATTTAAATATGGTGAAGAAAATGAAAATTCAAAAGGACTTGGTACTACAGTAGTAGCAGCCATAGTAACTAAAGAATTTCTAATATTTGCCAATATCGGAGATTCATCTGGTTATGTTATGAAAAATAAAAAACTACATAAAGTAACTAAACCACATACTTTAGTAAACTTTCTAGTAGATACCGGAGATATAACCCTTGAAGAAGCAAAGAATCATCCGAAGAAAAATGTTTTAATGAAAGCCCTTGGGGTTACAGAAAAATGCGAACCTGATATATTTGATGTTGATAACGGAAGTAGTGAAGTATTCTTATGTAGTGATGGACTTACGGGAATGCTTAGTGATGAACAAATAGAAAAAGTATTATTAGAACCAGAATTAACAGCAGAAGAAAAAGTTGTAAAATTAATTAAAAAATGTAATGCAAGAGGTGGAACAGATAATGTTTCTATTGCTTACCTAGTTCGAGAAAGTGGTGATTTTGCATGATAATGAAGGGGCAAAAAATTAGTGATAGATACCAAATAATTAAATCAATCGGTGAAGGTGGAATGGCTAATGTTTATTTAGCGTATGACACAATTCTAGATAGAAATGTAGCAGTTAAAGTACTTCGTGGTGATTTAGCAAATGACGAAAAATTTGTACGTCGTTTTCAAAGAGAAGCTTTATCTGCAAGTAGTTTATCTAATCCAAACATCGTCGAAGTTTATGATGTCGGAGAAGATAATGGTGAATACTATATTGTCATGGAATATGTCGAAGGAAAACATTTAAAAGCCTTGCTTAAAAAACGTGGTAAATTAACAGTGCCCGAAGTTGTTGATATAACACTTCAAATAACTAATGGTCTAAGTGTTGCTCATGATTCATATATCATTCATAGAGATATAAAACCTCAAAATATATTGATATTAGAAAATGGATTAATAAAAATAACAGACTTTGGTATAGCGGTAGCGATGAATGCAACACAGCTTACTCAAACAAATTCAGTAATGGGAAGTGTTCATTATCTTCCCCCAGAACAAGCAAGTGGAAAAGGTGCAACACTTCAAAGTGATATTTACTCAATTGGTATTTTAATGTATGAACTCTTAACGGGTAAACTTCCGTTCCGCGGAGATAATGCTGTTGAAATAGCACTTAAGCATTTAAAAGAACCAATGCCAAGTATCAAAGATGAAATACCAGATATACCTCAAAGTGTTGAAAATATCATATTAAAAGCAACAGCTAAGAATCCTAAAAACAGGTACCTAGATGCTCGTGAAATGCATGAAGATTTAAAAACATGTCTTGATGAATCTCGTGCAAATGAATTAAAAATAACATTTAAGTATCCTGAAAATGATTATGATGGAGAAAAATTAGTAAAAAATGTTAAGAAAGATAATAAAAATGTTGTAAAAACTAAAGAAGAAGGTGAAGTAACCATGGCAAAAAAGAAAAAAACAGAAGACTCTCAAAATAAATTATTAATAATTCTTGCAAGTATATTCGTAGGTCTCGTAGTAATGATTACAACAGTGTTTGTTTTAATACCTAAGATTACGCAAGCAAAACAATTGGCAATACCAGATGTAGCAAATTATTCCGTAACTGATGCAATTAAAAAGTTGCAAGATGCAGGTTTTATTGTATCTGATGAACAAAGAGAAGAAGCAAATGAAACTGTATCTGAAGGTAAAGTATCAAGAACATCTCCTGCTGCAGGAAGTATTAGAAAAGAAGGAACAGAAATAATTCTTTATAAATCACTCGGAGATGTAAAAATAACTATCGAAGATTATACAGGTAAAAATGCATCAGAAATAAAAGGTAAACTTGAAGCATTAAAATTACAAGTAATAATAACTAAAAAAGATGTAGATTTATCTGAAACAAATGATTATAAAGAAAATATCATAATTGATCAATCAATCAAAGCTGGTGAAAAAATCAGTGAAGGTGACACAATAACGTTATATATACCAAAACTTGATAATAAATATCCAGACTTTGTTAATGAAAATTACAGTATCGAAGAAGTAGAAAGTTTCTGCGATGAATACGGAGTAATACTTACAAAAACAGAAGTTGAAACAAGTGAATATGAAGTTGGTAAAATAATTTATCAAAGTAGAGCTGCTGGTTCAACCGTAGTAAATGGAGCAAGATTAACAGTAAAAGTTGCCAAATCCCCATCATCAAATGTTATAGACCCAGATAATGGAGACTTAGAATAATGAATGGAATAATAACAAAACAAATATCAAATCAATATACAGTAAATATAAAGGGAAAAGAATATGTGTGCTCTGCTAGGGGAAAGTTTAGAAATCTAAATCTTTCCCCTTTAGTGGGTGATAAGGTTAAAGTTGATGTTGAAAAATTACTAATCGAAGAAATATTGCCAAGAACAAATACCCTAGATAGACCAAGTGTAAGTAATGTAGATATAGCACTAATTGTAACAAGTGTTAAAAAACCAGATTTATCTCTTAGTCTTCTTGATAAAGAAATAAGTGTTATCTTAAGTAATAATATAACACCAGTTATATGTCTAACCAAATTAGATTTATTAAATAAAAAAGAATATACTGATATAAAGATATTAAAAAAGTATTATGAGAATATCGGTATAATAGTATTAACTAATAAAAATTTATTTAAATTAAAAAGGGTATTAAAAAATAAGACCATTGTCTTAACAGGTCAAACCGGGGCAGGTAAATCAACTCTTTTAAATAAGTTAAATAAAAAATTGAATATTGAAACTAAACCAATCAGTGAAGCTTTAAACCGCGGAGTTCACACAACTAGACATACAGAAATATACCAAATAAAAAATATATATTTCGTAGATACCCCAGGTTTTTCTTCTCTTGATTTAAAAAATATAACTAAAGAAGAATTAAAAAATACATTTAAAGAGTTTTCTAATTATGAATGTAGTTTCAAAGATTGTATGCATATAAAAGAAAAGGGTTGTAAAGTATTAAAAGCAGTATCTGAATGTAAAATACTTCCATCAAGATACATAAATTACACCAGATTTTTAAAGGAGTGCCATGAAAATAACAGTAAGCTATATAAGTAGTATTTATGATACTAAAAAAACTATTGATAAAATAAATGAAACATCCGCGGATGCGATTCATGCTGATTTAATGGATGGATTCTATTGTGGAACCAAAAACTTTGATATAAATTATTTACCCACTTATTTTAGTGATAATAAAAAAGATATTGAACTACATTTAATGCTTAATAATCCAAGTAGTTATCTAGATAAATTAATCTCTTTAAAACCAAGTATAATTTATATTCATCCAAGTACTCAGGAAAGTATAATTAATTTCTTTTTAAAACTAGATGAGTTAAATATCAAAAAAGGTATAGCTATTAATCCAGATGAAGATATATCTTTATATGAACATTACTTTAAATATATAGATAGAATTCTTTTAATGAGTGTATATCCTGGAAAAGGTGGACAAAAATTTTTATCAAGTACAATACCTAGATTAAATGAATTAATGAATTATAAAAACAAATATAATTTTGAAATATACCTAGATGGTGGAATAAATAATAAAGTAATTAAAGATGTTAACTTTGTTGATGGTGTTGTATCTGGTTCATATATTTGTCAAAGTAAAGATTATGAAAAACAAATAAAATCTCTAAGAAATTAGAGGTTTTTTAAAAAATTATGTTATAATAATTTAGGAAAAGGTGATACCATGTATGCAAAAGTAATAATTGAATATAGTGTAAAAAAATTAGATAAAGAATTCATTTATATGATACCAGAATATTTAAAAGGTAAATTAAAAATAGGTATGAAAGTATCTGTTTCTTTTGGTAATAAAGAAGTAATTGGTTTTGTAACAGATATTGTATCAGAAATTGATACCGAAGATTATGAAATAAAGTATATAACAGATATTGTGGATGAAAATCTTGTGTTAAATGAAGAATTAATGACCCTTGGTAAGTATTTAAAAGATCAAACATTGTGTTCTTTAATTACGGCATATCAAACAATGTTACCATCAAGTCTAAAGGTTAAAAAAAATACTCATAATTATGATTTATATATTGAATATCTAAAATTAATTGATGAAGATAAAGCAAATAAATATAAATTTAATAACCCACGTAAAAAAAGACAAATTAATTTAATTGAGGAATTATTAAAAAATAAAACAGTTAATAAAAAAGGTATAATTAAAAGTGTGTATGAACCTCTTATTAATGAAGGAATAATTTCTATTTTAAAAGAAAAAAAATATCGCATCAACAAAACAAGTGATAACGTAAATAAAGTATTAACACCAAAACAAGATGCAGTAAAAAAACAAATCGAAGCATCACTTGGTCACTATGAAACATTTTTATTACATGGCGTAACTGGTTCTGGTAAAACAGAAATATATATTAAATTAATTGATACTATTATTAAAAATGGTAAAACAGCAATTGTGTTAGTTCCTGAAATAAGTCTAACTACTCAGATATCAAAAAGATTTTATGAAACATTTGGTAGTGATGTTGCAATACTTCATAGTTCTTTATCTGAAGGTGAAAAATATGATGAGTACATAAAAATAGCAAATGGATTAGTTCATGTAGTGGTAGGTACAAGAAGTGCAATATTTGCACCATTAAAAAACTTAGGTATTATAATTATAGATGAAGAAGATGCTCAAAGTTATAAACAAGATAATAATCCAAGATATCATGCTAGAAATATAGCTAAATTTAGAGCAGAATATAATCATATACCTCTTGTACTTGCATCAGCTACACCATCTTTAGAATCAAAAGCTAGAGCAGATAAACATGTTTATACACTTTTAACGCTTAATGAAAGAGTGGGTAAAAGTATTCTTCCTAAAATAACTGTTGTTAATATGGAAGAAGAAATGAAAAAAAGAAACATGATTTTTAGTGATTTACTTGCTTTAAAAATAAATGAAAAATTAGAAAAACAAGAACAAATAATTCTTCTTCTTAATCGTCGTGGTTTTTCAACGTATATTACATGTAGTAATTGTGGTTATACTTATAAATGTCCAAATTGTGATATAACACTAACTTACCATAAAACAAGTAATAGCCTTACATGTCATTATTGTGGATATAAAACTAAAAAAGAAGATAGATGTCCAAAATGTAATGAAGAATCTCTAAATTACTATGGTCTTGGAACAGAAAAACTTGAAGAAAATATTAAATTAAAATTTCCAAGTGCCAGAGTTTTAAGAATGGATCAAGATACAACTAGAAATAAAGGTTCTCATGAAAAAATAATTGAAAAATTTAAAAATCATGAATTTGATATATTACTTGGTACTCAAATGATTAGTAAAGGTCTAGATTTTCCTTTAGTTACTTTGGTTGGAATCATTAATGCTGATAGTTCTCTAAATATTCCTAATTTTAGATCAAGTGAAAATACATTCTCATTATTATGTCAAGTTGCGGGAAGAAGTGGAAGAAGTGATAAAAATGGTGAAGTAATAATTCAAACATTTAATCCAGATAACTATGTTATAAATTGTGTTAAAGAAAATAACTATGACAAGTTCTACTTATATGAAATGAATTTTAGAAAAAAACTAAAGTATCCACCATATTTTTATTTAGTTAGTCTAAAAGTAATAGGGACTAATTATGAAACAACTATTGAAAATAGTAAAAAGGTAAAAAAATATTTAGATAATAATTTAAGTAATGAATTTATTATACTGGGACCAACTATGGCAAATGTCTTTAAATTTAATAATGAATATCGTATGCAAATAATTATCAAATATAAAAAAGAAGATAACTTACTTAAAGTTCTAAGAGAATTAGATAATATATTTATAATGAATAAAGATACAAGATTAGAAATAGATTTTGAGCCATTAAATATATGATTGAAAAATATGAAAAAGTATTATATACTTATTATAGAAATAGGAGGTAAATATGAAAGATCTTAGTCGTATTTTATGGGGAATTGTTTTAATTTTATTAGGTATTATCTGGGGACTTAATGCAACTGGTGTAACAAACATTGATATTTTCTTTGATGGATGGTGGACATTATTTATTATTGTGCCAGCATTTGTAAATTTGCTTGATCCAAAAAAAACAGGTAAATGGGGAAGTACTTTATGGTTAATCACAGGAGTTTTTCTACTTCTTGCATGTCGTGATATTATTGACCTTGATTTAATATGGAAGCTAGCAGTACCTATAATTATAGTATTAATTGGTTTATCCCTTATATTTAAAAATCCAGATAAAGATGGAATCAAAGAAAGTATAGAAAAGTTAGATGATAAAAAGTGTGAATATCTAACAGTATCTTTTAAAGAACAAAAAATAAGTAAAAGTGGAGCTTTTAAAGGTGCTAACTTAGATGCAGTATTTGGTAGCCTAAAACTAGATTTAACAGATGCAAAACTTGGTAAAGAAACAATCATTAAAGCAAGTTCAATATTTGCAGGAATTAACATTATTGTTCCAGAAGATGTAGAAGTAAAGATTAAGTCTACACCAATATTCGGGGGAGTATCAAATACTCATAAAAACAACAATAGTAAAAAAATAATCTATATTGATGCAGTATGTGTATTCGGAGGAATTGAAATACAATGAGCAAAGAACACAAAATAACAAAAATATTTGCTATAGCCCTAGCAGTTATAATAATTGGTTCAATAATAAATGTAGTATTATCAATAGTAATAAATATATCAGGGTATAATACAATAAATGCATATTATAATAAATATGATAATTTAACAGAATTAAAAATTGATACAAGTACATCAAAAGTTATAATAAAAGAAGGAGATGAATTTATTGTTTCTGTTGATAATGCAACAAACAAACTTAAAATATCTGAAAATGATGGAAAACTTAAAGTTGAAGATAATAAATTCTCTTTATCAAAGAAAAATACAAGCATTATAACTATAACACTACCAACTCAATTAGATAAAATTAATATTGAAATTGGAGCAGGTACCCTAGAATGTAGCAGTATCATAGCAAATGACTTTGAGTTAGAACTTGGGGCAGGAAAAGTAAATTTAAGTGATGTCTATTTTAATGAAACAAAAATAGAAGGTGGAGCGGGTGAAATCACCGTAGAAAATTCTACCCTTAATAATTTAAAACTTGATGCAGGTACTGGTAAAGTTACAATTGATGGAAAAATAACCGGAGATAGCAAAATAGATTCAGGTATCGGAGAAATAAATCTAGATTTAGTGGGTAATGATTATAATTTTATTTTAGACAAAGGCATTGGTAAGATAACTATTAATGGTAATGATTTAACAAATAATACATCACTTGGTGATGGTTTAAATAAAATAAAATTAAAATCAGGAATAGGAAATATTTATATAAATACAAAGGAATAGGAAAAACATTATGAATAAGAAGAAAAGTTGGTAGATGTAAACCAAGATGGATATGTTGATGGTTGTGATATCAACATGCTTTTAAATGATGAAAATGGAGACTATATATTTTCTGGTGACCTCCACTTTAAAACAAACTGGCAAAAGAATAGTTAAAGAGAACGTAAATTATGTTCTTTTTTTCTTGTAATTAAAATATATTTGTTATATAATGAATATATGAACAGATATTCATATAAGGAGATAGTATGGAAGATATTAAAATAATTAATGAATTAAGTGAGTTCTTTAAAGTATTTAGTGATACAACAAGACTTAGAATACTTGAAATATTACTAAAAAGTGAAACATGTGTAAATGACATAAGTAAAAAAATTAATGTAAGTCCTTCCGCAGTATCACATCAACTAAGTTATTTAAGAAGTACTAATTTAGTTAAAACAAGAAAAGAAGGGCAAGTAATATATTATAGCATCACAGATAATCACATCAAAGTAATAATGGAATATGGTCTTGAACACATTAAAGAAGGAATAAAACTATGAAAAAGATAAAAATAAATGAAGATTTAATACGTATATTAATAAGTGCTGTACTTATTATAATAAGTATATTTTTAAAAAACTTTAAAACAGCATATTTAATTGTAATCGTAGTAAGTTATGTTTTCGTATCAAAAGAAGTATATGAAAATGCTTTAAAAAACATTAAAAATAAAGAAATATTTGATGAAAACTTACTTATGATTATTGCAACACTCGGAGCCTTTTATATAAAAGAATATCCCGAAGCAGTACTTGTAATGTTATTATTTTCACTCGGAGAATATCTAAGTAGTCAAGCTGTTGATAATTCTAAAAAAGCTATTATCGATTTAATGGACTTAAGAAGTGATAAAACAAGACTTAAAAATGGAGAATTAGTAAGTACTAAAAAAGTTAAATTAAATGATATAATAATTGTTAACCCAGGTGAAAAAATACCTCTAGATGGAATAATCATAAATGGTGCAAGTCACTTAGATACTAAAAATTTAACTGGTGAATCAAAACCTTTAAGTGTTAAAAAAGGTGATACTGTTTTAAGTGGTACAATTAATATAGAAAGTATATTAGAAATAAATACAACATCAACATATAAAACTAGTACAGCAAGTAAAATAATTGATATTATGGAACATGCTGATGAAAAGAAAGCTAAAACAGAAAAGTTTATAACTAAGTTTTCTAAAATATATACACCAATAGTGGTTTTATTATCAATACTAATTGTAGTAATACCAACTATTCTAGGATGTGACTTTAATACATGGTTATATCGTGCTTTAGAAATGCTTGTTATATCATGTCCATGTGCATTAGTTATATCTGTACCCCTTAGTTATTTTGCAGGAATTGGTCGAGCTAGCAAAGATGGAATACTTATAAAGGGAAGTAATGAACTAGATAATTTAAGTAATATAAAAACTATATTATTTGATAAAACAGGAACCCTTACAAAAGGAGTATTTGAAGTAACAAAGATAAATGGTAATATAAATGAAGTATTAAAGATAGCAGCTAATGCTGAAGCTCATTCTAATCATCCAATTGGTAAATCAATAGTTAGTGCTTATAATAAGACTTTAGATATGAAAATAACAGATTATAAAGAAATAGCAGGTCTTGGAATAAGTTGTAAGTTAAATAAAGAAAAAGTACTCGTAGGTAAAATAGACTTACTTTTAGAAAATAATATAGATGTTGATAAAATAGATTCAGTTGGAACAGTTATTTATGTTGCTAAAAATAATGAATGTATTGGAAGTATCATAATTAGTGATAAAATAAAAGATAATGTCAAAGAAACTTTAGAAGATTTAAGAGGTGAACTTGTTGAAAATCTAGTAGTATTATCCGGAGATAAAGATGAAGTAGTGGAAGAATTAGCAAAAACTTTAAATCTTGATGCATATCATGCTGAATTATTACCTGAAGATAAAATTAAATTACTTGAAGAATATCAAATATTTGGAAATGTTGCTTTTGTGGGTGATGGAATAAATGATGCTCCGGTAATTAAGTTATCAGACATTGGTATAGCAATGGGAAAAATAGGTAGTGATGCAACAGTTGATGCAAGTGATATTGTTTTAATGAATGATGATTTAAGTAGTATAACAAAAGCAATTAGAATAAGTAAATTAACTAAAAGAGTAATTTTAAGTAATATAATATTTGCCATAAGTTTTAAATTATTAATGTTAGTTTTAGCAATAATAGGAATAACACCGATATACTTAGCGGTTTTTGCAGATGTCGGAGTAACTTTATTATCAGTATTAAATAGCTTAAGAATCTTTAAAAAAGATCTATAATTAAGAAAAATTAAAGAAAATGACATAAATATTATAAAAAATGTCATTTTTTTGTTTACAAGTCCCAATTTATATAGTATAATTTTATTACGTCGTTGAGATGTGGTGAGAAAAAATTAACAAGAAATTTCATTAAAACTATTGCAAATATTTAAAAAATAGTGTAAAATGAAAAAGGTTTCTGTTAGTGGGCTTGTAGCTCAGCTGGTTAGAGCGCACGCCTGATAAGCGTGAGGTCGGAGGTTCAAGTCCCCCCAAGCCCACCATTGAAAATGGCCCGTTGGTGAAGCGGTCTAACACATATGCCTTTCACGCATACATACATGGGTTCAAATCCCGTACGGGTCACCATTTAGAAATCAAACTCCGAAATATCGGGGTTTTTATTTTGCCAAACACACTTTGAAACACACAATTTAACATATTATATTTGACATCGATTATAATGTATGTTATCATTTAGTCAATGAGTTAGTAGCTCGCTGGATCAACTGGAGGGGATAGCTTAATGCTTTCCCAACAAGCTTGACTTGTGGAATCCTGTAATCAGGGGAAAGCTCATTTTTTGTGGATTAAAAAACAGATACCAAAATTGATATCTGTGTCTTGTTCCACTTAAGGAACCAAATTTAAAGAATATATAAATATGGTACTTTAATAAAAATACCATGCAAAGCATTTCTGAAAATCAGTAATAGAGGGTGTAAATTTTTCTTCTTGCACTACGCTTGGTGACAAGTTGGAGTAAGCTTAAGCTGAAAGTATGCATGTAGGGACTGGGAGGCCTACCTATAATACTAAAGACCTATACTAAATAGAGTGTAGGTTTTATTTTGGACGTAAAAAAACTTCCCATTTCTAGGAAGTTTAAATAACTAAATGGCGGAGTAGAGAGGATTTGAACCTCCGCACCAGCATTCGCCGACCTAAATCCTTAGCAGGGATCCCTCTTCAGCCTCTTGAGTACTACTCCACAAGCTACTTCTATATTTTATTATAAAAGAAGCGACTTGTCAATCAATTTAAGCATATATTTCTAATATTATCGATTAAATCTTGCATAACTGTCAAATAATCATCGGTATTATCACTATCTACGTTAATCATTGACTTAACATTTATAGCTTTTGCCTTATAATCATTTATTATAGAATTTATATTATCAGTGTAATTATTATCAAGCACTAATATTGTATTATAATTTTCTTTTTTGAAATTATTTCTTATTGAATTAAGAGTTCCTTCGGTCAAAGTTTCTTCATCTAAAGATACAACATTAAAATCATAATTTTCTAAAAACTTAAATACATTATCACTTACTACAATTGTATTTGTTCCTTTTTCTTTAGCTTCTTTACCAATTGATCTTAACTCAGCATCTTTTAGTGAAAGTATTTCTGCTAAATCTTCATATTTTTGATCAACATAATTTGCAATAATTTTACTATCTAAATATTCTTTTAAATAATCTTTAATATTTTTAGCAAGCATCAAATAGTTATTCGGACTCATCCATAATTCTTTAACCCCATATGTATAAGATAAACCATTTGATACATCAATTATAAGTAAGTTTTTATTTTTATTAATTAAATTCTTTGTAATAGTTTTTTCATTACTTAATCCATTATAGATAAATAAATCAGCTTTAGCATACTTCTTTATTTGTTTACTAGTTAACTCATAACTTACAACATCAGCACCACTTGGATAAATACTTTCAATTGTTGCATAATCTTTATACAAAAACTCAGTTAAATACTTAATCGGATAAATCGTCGTATAAATTGTTGCACTCTCTAAATTATCTTTCTTTAAATTACAACCCGTCAAAAACATCAAGGGTATCAACATAAGTATTATTTTTTTTAATTTCATTATTTTCCTTCTTTCTTTAATGGATCAAATCCATATTTTCCAAAAGGGTTACATCTAAGAATTCTTTTAATTCCCAAGTATAATCCTTTAAATAACCCATAGGTTTCTAAAGCCTGTACCATATACTCACTACAAGTAGGTTTATATCTACACATAAAGTGAGCATGCATGGGTGTAACCTGATAAGCACGTATTAAATAAATAATAATTTTTTTAATAAATACCACCCTTAAAAATTGTATCAAATATTTCTTTGTTTGTAAATGTTTTCAAATAAGAAAAAATTTGTTATAATGTTAAGAGGAAGGATTTGATAACATGGAATTTCTAAAAAAATTAGGTGTTGAAGTAAAAAATAAGGATATGTTACTTACTGCATTAACTCATACAAGTTATTCAAATGAACATAATACAGATAACTATGAAAGATTAGAGTATCTAGGTGATGCCATACTTGAAGCAGTAACAAGTGAATATTTTTATTTAAACACAAATTATCCAGAAGGTGAAATGACAAAACTAAGGGCAAACTATGTCTGCGAAAAAGCACTAGCTACTTATGCCAAAAGCTTAGGTATAGATAAATACATTAGATTAGGTCATGGTCAAATGCATAATTTAAATGATACAATTATAGCAGATGTATTTGAAGCCATAACAGCATGTATCTATCTAGACCAAGGTTATGAAGTAGCTAAAAAATACTTAGATGATATCATCATCCCTTATATAAATAAAAATAGTGACTTCAATACTGATTATAAAACGAAACTTCAAGAAGCTGTTCAAACAAGTAGAAAATCACTTGAATATGTTTTAATAAATGAATATGGTGAAGCTCATGATAAAACATTTGAAATGGTGGTAAAAATTGATAATATAATATATGGAAAGGGAAAAGGCAAAAGCAAAAAAGAAGCAGAACAAAATGCAGCTTTAGATGCTTTAAAGAAAAGTGCGGTGAAATAGATGTATTTAAAAAGTATTAGAGCACAAGGCTTCAAGTCTTTTGCAGATAAATTAGATTTAGAAATAAATCCAGGTATAACAGGAATAGTTGGACCAAATGGATCAGGTAAAAGTAATATTGTTGATGCAGTAAGATGGGTTTTAGGTGAACAATCTGTTAAATCTTTACGTGGTCAAAATAATATGACTGATTGTATTTTTAGTGGAAGTGAATCAAGAGAAGCTCAAAAAAGAGCAATGGTTGCATTAGTTTTTGATAATAAAGACCATTATCTTCATAGTGATTTTAATGAAGTTGAAATAAAAAGAATAGTTTATGCAACCGGAGAAAATGAATATTACATAAATAATGCTCGTGTTAGATTAAAAGATATCACAGATCTTTTTATAGATTCTGGTGCAGGTGTTAATTCATTTAATATAATAAGTCAAGGTAATGTAACAGATATAGTTAATTCAAAATCAAGTGATCGAAGAATTATATTTGAAAGTGCAGCAGGTGTATTAAAATATAAAAAACGTAAAGAAGAAAGTCTAAAAAAGTTAGAAAAAACTGAAGAAAACTTAACAAGAATAAAACTAATTATTGATGAATTATCTAAAACTGTAGAACCTTTAAAGGAACAATCTATCGTTGCTAAAAAATACTTATCCATAAAAGGCGAGTTAGAAAGTATAGATATTGCTTTAATTGCTAAAGATATTACTGATTTAAATTTAGAATATAGTAAAATTACTGAAGAAATAAAAAGTCTAAAAGAAAAGTTAGTGACTCTAAAAGATGATGGAAAAAGTGTTGAACTTGAAAAATTAAAACTAAAAAATATTGAACTTGAAGATGCTGTAAATAAAAAAAGAGAAGAACTTCTTAAGATAACGGAACAAATCAGTGATTTAAATGGTGAAAAGAAACTTACTATTGAAAGACAAAAATATGAAAGTAATCAAACAATCATTGATAATAACCTAATGAAGTTAAAAGAACAAGAATTATCATTAAATAAAAATATAACAATATTAACTCGTGAAGTTGAAGATATTGAAAAAAGTATCGCAGATGAAAGAAAAAAAGGTGAAGATGTTAAAAATGAATTACTTGTTTTAAAGGTTAAAAAAAGTACAAGTACTAATGCACTACTTGAACAAAACAAGAAAAAGTTCTTACTTGAAAATAAAATAGAAATATTAGAAAATAACATCTTAAGTGCAGAATCAGCTCCCCAATCTGTAAGAAATATATTAAACAATCCAAGATTATATGGAATACATAATACCATTGGAAAACTTATTGATATACCAGATAATTATATGATTGCAACAGATATAGCTTTAGGTGCAGCTAGTAACTATCTTGTTGTGGAAAATGAGAATAGTGCCTTAAATGCAATAGATTTTCTAAAAGAAAGAAAATTAGGTCGTGCAACATTTTTTCCACTTAATGTTATAAAAGGACGTTTAGCATCTAGTGAAATAATAAATGATATAAAAAATATAAATGGTTATATTGGTATTCTAAGCGATTTAGTAAATTATGATGCTAAATACAAAAATATCATTGAAAATCAACTTGGTCAAGTAATACTTGTTGATAATGAAAGAACTCTAAATATCGTAGGTAAATTAATAAACTATAAATACAAAGTTGTATCCCTAGATGGAGAAATTCTTCATATCGGAGGTTCAATCACCGGTGGAACAAGTAAGAAAAATACCATGTTAAATGAAAAAAATGAATTAAATAAATTAAAATCTGATTTACAAAAATTAGAAATAAATATAAAAGATTTATCAAGTGAAGTAACAAGTCTTAATGATAAAGAAGAAGAACTAACAGAAAGAGAAACAGTATTAAATAAATATGTAATATTACTAAATGATGAATTATTTAATAAAAAGACTAATCTAAGTAGAGTTACTGAAGAATATAATAATGTAACTAGTGAGCTCGAAGGTATCAATGATTTAAAATCAAATAAATTAGATGAACACTTAATAGAATTAATGAATGAAATAAATAAATTAAGTGAAAATAAAGAATTAATTGAAAAAGATATTAAGAGTATTACTAAAGAAAAAAATAATTTAAATGATGAAATAGCAATTATTGATCATGAACTAAGGGACTCAAATAATAGTTATAATGCTATAAATAGTGAACTTAAAAATAAAGAAGTATCAAGTGGAAAACTTGAAGTAAAACTAGATAACTTACTTGATTCATTAAATAATGAATATAACTTAACATATGAAGCAGCTCAAGTAAAATATAATCTAGAAATGGATCCTGATATAGCAAGAAGTCATTGCCAAAATCTTAAAAAAGAATTAAATAGCTTAGGCAATGTTAACACTGGTTCTATTGATGAATATGAAAGACTTTCTAAAAGATATGAATTTTTAACTAGTCAAAAGTTTGATTTAGAAAGTGCATCAACTGAATTAAAAGGTATCATTAATGAAATGGATGATATTATGGTAGAAAAGTTTGCTAAATCATTTGAAAGTATAAAGAAAGAATTTAGTAAAATATTTAAAATGATGTTTAAAGGTGGAAAAGGAGAACTACAGTTGAGTAATCCAGATGATTTGCTTAATACAGGTATAGACATTATAGCTATTCCACCAGGAAAGAAAATTAATTCACCAGTATCATTATCCGGTGGAGAAAAAGCTCTAACTGCAATATGTTTATTATTTGCAATGCTTGAAGTAAAACCATCACCATTTGTAATACTAGATGAAGCAGAAGCTGCTCTAGATGAAGTAAATGTTGATATGTTTGGTAAATACTTAAGCGAAGAAAAATCAAGAAGTCAATTTATTGTTATAACCCATAAAAAGAGAATGATGGAATATGCAGATTCATTATATGGTATAACAATGCAAGAATCTGGTGTAAGTAAAATAGTTAGTGCTAAATTAGAAAATTAATGTAAAGTTTTAAAAAAATATTTATATTATTTATTAATTATGATAAAATTATTTTAAGGAGGATGTTTATGAAATGGTGGATAATATTAATCATAGTTTTAGTTTTATTAGTTCTTTGGGTAATTAGTACATATAATAAATTAATTGCATTAAGAAATAGAGTAAAAGATCAATGGGCACAAATCGATGTTCAATTAAAAAGAAGATTTGATTTAATACCAAACTTAGTTGAAACTGTCAAAGGTTATACTAAACATGAATCTGAAACATTAGAAGCTGTTATTAAAGCTCGTAATACCTATGTTACTGCAGGAACCCCTGAAGCACAAATGAAAGCTGATGGAGAATTAACTCAAGCAATATCTAAGTTATTTGCATTAACTGAGTCTTATCCAGATTTAAAAGCAAATACTAATTTTCAACATTTACAAGAAGAACTAACTCAAACTGAAAGTAAAATCGCTTCAGCTCGACAATTCTATAATGATACAGTAATGCTTTATAATAATAAAGTATCTATGGTACCAAGTAATATCATAGCAAGTTTATTTAAATTTAATAAAGAAGCATTCTTTGAAGCGAATGAAACAGAACGACAAAATGTTTCAGTTAAATTCTAAGACGTTCTAAACGTCTTTTTTTAAAAAGAAGGTGAGTTAAATGAAAAAAATATTTATAGCATTATTATGCTTTTTAACATTTCCGTTATTTGCAAGTGCTGCAAATTATGATATAAAACATTATTATATTAATGCCACACTAGAAGATAATGGAGATATGTCTGTAGAAGAATTAATTGTAATGAAAGGTACATTTAATGGTTATGAAGTAGGTATAGAATATAACACTAATGATTCTTATAGTGCAAGTTCTATGGAAGATATAAAAATATTTGGAAATACAAATATAGATGAAGAAGATATAGATATTAAAAATTGGAAATTTGTATATCCAGAATTTAAAAAGGTGGGTTATGCAAATAATGGTGATATATTAAAATATATAGAAACAATAGGAATAAATGAAAAAAAATATAGAATGTATTATAGTACAAATAATAATACAACAGCATTCTTATTTAAATATGTTTTAAAAGATGTGGCAATATCACATGCAGATTGTGTTGAATATTATTGGAACTTTTTTTCAAATTCATTCAGAGACAATATAAATGACTTAAAAATAAGAATTAATTATCCCACTAAAATGAATGAAGAAGACTTTCATTGGTGGTTTCATGGTGATTTAACAGGTAATTCATCTATAGATAATATAAGTGATAATTATACAACTGTAATAGCATCTCTGGATTATTTAAGAGCCAATTCCCCAGTAGATTTTAGAACACTAGTACCAAAAGAAGCATTTAATTACACAGCATTTAAAAAGTTTAATAATGAAAATGTATTAGAAAAAATAATAAATCATGAAGATGATATAGTAAGACAAGATTTAGAAAATATAAGAAGAGAAAGACTAATATTTAATACATTTGAAACAATAAGTAAGATTTATGTAATAGCATTATTACTAGTGTGGATATATGTTTATTTTAAATATGATAAAGAAAGAAAACCAGAATTTAATCATAAATATAATAGAGACTTCATAGATGATTATAATGTTGAAGTAATAGATTATTTAATGAATTATAATATAACACCTAATGCAATGAGTGCATCAATTATGAACTTAATTTACAAGAAAAACATTGAAGCACAAAAAGATCCAGAAGATGAAAAAAACTATATATTTACATTAAAAAACAGAGATAATTTAAATAATACAGAAAACATTTTGGTAGATTTTTTATTTAGTAAAGTTGGATGTAACGATACATTTACCACAAAAGAATTAAAAAAATATGCATCAAGTACAAAAACTTGTGATACATTTATGAATAGTTATACTAAATGGAAAAACAAAGTAATGGAAGATGGTAAAAAAGAAAGATTCTTTGATAATCTAAAAGGTAAATATGTATGGGGAATAATAATGTTAATAATAGCAATTTTAATAGATTTTGTTGGTTCATTTACATTCCATGTTGATTTTTCATTATTACATTTATTAATTCCATTAGCACTTATTTTTCTAATTTATACATGTTTTATAAAAAGGAAAAGCAAAAAAGGTATTGAACACTATGCTAAATGGAAAGCCTTTAAAAACTTCTTAAATGACTTTGGTTCATTTAGCACAAAAGAATTACCTGAAGTAATACTTTGGGAAAGATACTTAGTATATGCAACAATATTTGGTTTAGCTAAAAAGGTTCAAAAAGATATGAATGTAAAAATAAAAGAAATAGATGTTTCAAATATGAATAATAATACATATATATTTATTAATAATTACAATTTTTCATCAATATTAAATGATTCCGTTAATCAAGCATATAATGGAGCACAAAGAGCAATAACAAGAGAATCAACAAGTTCATCAGGTGGTTCATTTGGTGGACATGGTGGAGGTTTCTCATCAGGTGGAGGATTCGGTGGCGGAGGTCGTTCCGGCGGAGGATTCTAATAAGCTTAACACGATTTATTATAAATCGTGTTATTTTTAATACTTAAACTTGTTAAAATATTAAAAATATGATATCATTAAAAAGTAAGGTAGTGATAAACATGGAAAAGAAAAAAACTTTTATCATCATAGCAGTAGCATTATTGGTATTATCAATTGGAATAACTTTTGCATATTTTATTGCAAAAATAGGACCTGGATCATCAGCGAATGTAAACGTAACAACAGGTACTGTAGATGATTTAAAATTTAATGTAAGCAAAGAAAACTTATCACTAAACATAAATCAGTTTAACTTTGCATCTGGATCCGGAAATATCACAGATACAGTTACTGCTACAGCTAGTTTAAAAGCTAACAGTACTAAAAATACAGCTACATATAACTATTATGTCTACTTCCAAATTGACAGTAATAATTATGTTTATACTACAACTGACAAAAAGCCAGAAATAGTACTTTCCATTACTGGACCAAATGGAGAAATAACTTCAGTAGATGGATTAAAATATGTTTCTGCAACAAATGCAGATGGCACTGTAGTAAAAGGTTTTGATATAACAGAACAAAGAACATCTGTTATAAAAATAGCTGACTCTTTTGAAATAAGTAGTACATCAAGTACTAATTATACAAACCAAGATTGGATATTTAAGGTTTCATTTATTAACCTAGATACAAACCAAGCAGATAATGAAGGTAAAAAACTAACAGGTAAAGCATTAATACAACAAGAAAAAATAATTACAAGTATATCAGATGTAGCTAAAAGTGGAGATGCCTTAGCAACAGTACTAGAAACACTAGGAACAAAAGGAGATTCATCATTAACAGGATTATATCATCATGATGCAAGTCTAACAAATGGAGCAGGGGATAATTCATATAGATTTGCTGGAGCTGATCCAAATAACTATGTATGCTTTGGTTCAGATGAAGCTACATGTCCAACAGAAAATTTATATAGAATAATAGGAGTAATAGATGGAAAAGTAAAATTAATACATGTATATGGGGCAACAACAGATATGCTTGGAACAGATGAAGGATATGCAAAAACATATCAAGAAGTATGGGGAAGATATTCTTCATATTACAAAGGAAACGGAGACTTAACAAAAATAGGTTCATACAAATGGAATAAATCAGGAACAAATACTTGGAGTACAAGTACAACCAACATAACAAATTTAAATATAAACTTCTTAACATATTTAGATGGCAAAAATGCAAAATGGAAAACAATGATAGATGATACAACATGGTATGTAGGTGGAATGACTGGAGCTAATGGATTTCTATCAAATGCAAAAACAGCATATGACTACGAAGTTGGAACAAATAAGGATGCTTCAACAACAATAACATCAAAAATTGGATTAATGTATGTAAGTGATTATTATTATGCAGTCCCCAAAAATTATTGGACATTATCAGGAAGGAGTTCAGATAAAAATGATTATAGAACAGCCATAAATGATAATTGGCTATACACAGGTTTATACGAATGGACAATTTCGCGTGATTTTGATGATTCTGGCTATACGTTTGGTGTGTCTGTCGTTGGTTTTCTGTTTGATGGTGTTGTTAACAACTCGCTTGGGCTTGCGGTGCGCCCGTCTTTCAGTCTTTCATCTTCGATAAAATTTACATCGGGTGAAGGCACAGCCGTAAACCCAATCAGAGTAATCTTGTGATTAGGCGATTATGCATGTCTAGGACGTAAGGGCTAGGCATGCGGTGTGCAAAATTGCACAGTGTCAAGTAAGTGTAAAAAAACTATGCAAGAACATTTATGAAGCCATATCTGCCAAATGCAGGCATGGCGTATGCAAAAAAATGATTAATTTAACAATGTCTTTCCAAAAAAATATATGTATAAATTAATAAATAATTTATCAATAAATGAAGTATACAAAGTAATAAAATGTATACTTTTTTAATTAATTGAAAATAATTAGCACTTGTACTTGACAAGTGCTAATTTATAGTATATAATAGAAGTGTTCAAGTTAAGAAAGGAATGATTTTATGAACTTTGAAAATAATGATGAATTAAAAGATGTTTTAAATAAATATGGTAGAGATATAACTAAGAATGTTTTAGATAATAAAGTTGATCCTGTTATAGGTAGAGATGAAGAAATAAGAAATGTTGTTAGGATATTATCTCGTAAAAGTAAAAATAATCCCGTTTTAATCGGAGAACCCGGGGTAGGTAAAACTGCTATAGTAGAAGGACTTGCCCAAAGAATTATAAAAGGAGATATACCAAGCTCATTAAAAAATAAGACAATCTGGGAACTTGACTTAGGTGCCTTAGTAGCTGGTGCTAAATATCGTGGTGAATTTGAAGAAAGATTAAAAGCAGTCTTAAAGAAAATAAAAGATTCTGATGGTAACATCATAATGTTTATTGATGAAATTCACATGATTGTTGGCTCTGGTACAGATGGTGCAATGGATGTATCAAATATGTTAAAGCCAATGCTTGCACGTGGTGAAATACACGTTATTGGAGCAACAACTTTAAATGAATATCGTAAGTATATTGAAAAAGATGGAGCTCTAGAAAGAAGATTCCAAAAAGTATTAGTTAGTGAACCAAATGTAATGGATACAATAACAATACTACGTGGATTAAAAGAAAGATTTGAAATATTCCATGGAGTAACAATAAAAGATAGTGCCTTAGTTTCTGCAGCAACTCTATCTGATAGATACATTACAGATAGATTCTTACCAGATAAAGCAATTGACTTAGTTGATGAAGCATGTGCAACAATAAAGATGCAACTTGAATCAATGCCAGTTGAACTAGATGAACTTACTAGAAAAATAATGAGTTTAGAAATAGAAAGACAAGCACTAAAGAAAGAAAAAGATGAAATAAGTAAGAAAAGAATTGATGAAATAGATGAATCCTTAGTAGACTTAAAAGCTAAAGAAAAAGATTTAAGAACTAAATGGGATAGTGAAAAACAAGCTAAAGCTGAGATAAATAAGAAAAAGGAAGAACTTGAACAAGCACGTTTTGAATTATCTCAAGCAGAAAATAATTATGATCTAGAAAAAAGTGCAATGCTTCGTCATGGCAAGATTCCTGCACTAGAACAAGAACTTAAAAAACTACAAGAAGAAAATAAAAATGGTTTATTATCAGATGTTGTTAATGAAGAAAGTATAGCTAATATAATTTCTAGATGGACACATATACCAGTATCTAAATTAGTTAATAGTGAAAAAGATAAATTATTACATCTATATGATAGATTAAAGATGCGTGTTATTGGACAAGACAATGCACTAAAACTTGTAAGTGAAGCAATCATTAGGGCAAGAAGTGGAGTTAAAGACCCTAATAAACCAATTGGTTCATTTATATTCCTAGGACCAACTGGTGTAGGTAAAACTGAAGTAGCAAGAAGTCTTGCATATGAACTATTTGATGATGAAAGACATATGATAAGAATAGATTGTTCTGAATATATGGAAAGCTTTAATGTTTCTCGTCTAGTTGGAGCGCCACCAGGATATGTAGGTTATGATGAAGGCGGAGAACTAACTGAAGCAGTAAGAAGAAATCCATATAGCATTGTATTATTTGATGAAATAGAAAAAGCTCATAAAGATGTGTTTAATATATTACTTCAAATACTAGATGATGGAAGACTTACTGATAGCCAAGGACGTGTAGTAGATTTTAAAAATACAATTATAATAATGACAAGTAACTTAGGTAGTGAATACATATTAGATGATGAGAAAAATGCAAATGAACTTGTTATGAATGAGTTAAAGAACACATTTAGACCTGAACTAATAAATAGAATTGATGAAATAATTATCTTTAATTCATTAAAGAAAGATAATATCGGTGATATTGTTGATAAAGTAATTCGTGAATTAAATAATAGATTATCACAAAGTTACTTACATGTTGAAATTACAGATAGTGCTAAAAATAAAATTATTGATGAAGCATATGATCCAAGATATGGTGCTCGTCCAATAAAAAGATATATTACTAAGAATGTTGAAAACTTAATAGCTCATAAGTTAATTGATGAAAATATGGAAGTTGGAACAACTTTAGTAGTAGATTTAAAAAATAATGAATTTGTCATAAAATAATAATGGGTGCATGAAATTCTTATGCACCTATTTTGTTTTTATGATATCATTATTGTGGGTGATTAACTGTGAAATTTGAAAAATTAAATAAAACAATATAATAATGTAAAATTCATTGATAATAACACATTCCATGACAGATTTATTATAGTGGATGAAAAAAATATATACATTTCAGGTGCATCATTCAAAGACTTGGAAAAGTAATGTTTCTGTATTAGTAAAATAGAAGATGAAGAAATACTAAAGGGTATTTTAAAAAAATATATCCAACATAATAATATGTGTCAACAAAAAAAGGTTGACACGTATATTTTAATATGATAAAATAAAATCAGTTAATTTAAAGGAGGAGAGAATATGGCTGTTAAATTAAGATTAAAAAGAATGGGAGGAAAACAAAAACCTTTCTATCGTATCGTTGCTGCTGATTCAAGATTCCCAAGAGATGGAAGATTCATTGAAACAGTTGGAACATATAATCCAATCGCAAAACCTGCAGAAGTTAAAATTGACAAAGAACTTGCTATTAAATGGTTAAGTAGTGGTGCACAACCTACTGATACAGTTAAAGCATTATTCAAAAAAGAAGGAATTTTAAAAGAATTTGCAGATGCTAAAAAGGGTAAATAATTATGGATATAGTAAAGTATACAGAATTTTTAGTTTCATCTTTAGTAGATGATCCAGAAATGGTTAAAGTTGAAATGTTTGATGAAGATGAAAATACTAAAATTATTGAAGTAATGGTACCTGAAAACGAAATGAAATACGTAATTGGTAAATCTGGAAAAAATGCCCATGCATTAAGAACGTTAATTAATGCTTTTGCTTATATTCATAAAATGAATAGAGTAAAAATTAATATATCTGCATTTTAATGAATTATTATTGTTCAGATTCATTTAGATTAAGTCAAAGTGATGCTAATGAAAAAGTTGCTTCATACCTAAGCAAAGTTATTGATGCTGTAAATATTAGAATAGAAAATTTTGAAAAAGATAATCATATTTATGATACAGTATCATATCATGGCAAAGATATTGAAAGACTAAGAAGAATAACAAATAGAAATTACTTTGAAATTCTAAAGTTAGCATTACATTCAGAGGGTTTACCAATAAATTATGTTAAGAAAGTTGAAAGAAACGGAGAAATATCTTATTTATGTTTCTTTGAATTAATTGAAAAAAAGGGAAGATAAATTTTTAAGAAATTATCTTCTTTTTTTAATCGATATTTTTATTTTTTATAAACTCAGTAAGTATTTTTGTAAGTGCTCTTTTTTCTATTCTTGAAACATAACTTCTTGATATTTTAAGCTCCTTTGCTATTTTTTTTTGTGTCATACCTTTTTTATTATTAAGACCATATCTTTTAATTATAATATCTCTTTCTTGTTTTTTTAAAAGCTTCAAATACTTCTTTAATAACATAATATTATTTTTTAGATCAAGTTTTTCAAATAAAGTTGTATCATTATCTTTGATTACATCAATTAAATTAATTTCATTTCCTTCCTTATCGTGTCCGATAGCATCATTCAAAGATACCGTTGGCCCATATTTTTTATTACTTCGAAAGTACATAAGTATTTCATTTTGAATACATCTTGCAGCATAAGTAGTTATCTTAGTTTTTTTATTATTTTTATATGTATCGATTCCTTTGATTAAGCCAATCGTTCCAATACTTATTAAATCATCTGTATTTTCTTCTTTTACATCAAACTTTTTTACAATGTGAGCAACAAGTCTTAAGTTATGTTCAATTAATTTATTTCTTGCATCAACACTTCCATTAAGCATATCATTTATAGCTTTTTCTTCTTCTTCCGGTGAAAGTGGTTCTAAAAAAACATTATTTGAGTAAGACCCTGTAAAAAATAACATATCCTTTATTATATTAAGTAAATTTAAAAACATATCAATACCTCTTTATTAAAATTATATATATTTTTTTAAAAAAATATGATATAATAGCTACCCAAGGGGGAAATATGAAAGAAATTATTGCCAAAATTGAACAAGAAATTATAAATAAAAACATGAGTTTAAAAATACTTTTGTCATATATTAAAGATAGTGATAAAGATACTTTAGACATAGTTGATGAATTAACAAAAGAAAGTAGTATTATAACAAATTACTTAGAAAGCTTCTTTAGTCATATGCCAATTGTAACTGAAGAAAAATTAAGAAAGATGTATAGTGAAGAAGAAGCAGATATCTTAGTTTTCTATTGTGTTTTAAAGGGAAAAATTAGTGATGAAACAATAGATTATAAACTAGATAATATTAGTGTTAACTCTAGTTTAAAGATGTATCTTCAAGAAATAAAGACTTACCCAATACTAGATAATGAAACAATACTTTATCACATCAGAAAACATCATAAAAATATAGCATTATTTAACAAAACAAATGATAAAACCTATTATAATAACGCTATTTATCATCGTGATATATGTGTTTCTAGTAACCTTCGTCTTGTAGTGTATTTTGCCAATAAATATGGAAGTAAAACAATACCAGTTCAAGATTTAATTGCTGAAGGTAACATCGGATTAATCAAAGCTGTAGAAAAATTTGATACCAACTTAAAAACAAAATTTGCAACATATGCAAGTTTCTGGATTAATCAAAAAATAAATAGATACCTAAAAGAAAATGGTAAAATGATTAAAATACCAATTCATTCACAAGCAGAATATTTAAAATACAAAAGAGTAGTGGAAGATTATCAAAAAGTATATGGACATCAACCAAGTGAAGAAGAATTAGTTGATATGTTAGGACTTAATCTTGAAAAAATTAAAAGAATCGAAGAACAAACTGTAAATATTGTCTCATTAGATGATAAATTAGATGAAGATGATTCTCATAGTTTAGATAATTATAATATCGTAGCAAGTGGTGAATTTGAAGAAGATATAATAAATAAAGAAACAATTAAAAAACTACTTGATACATTAAATGAAAAAGAAAAGTTAATAATAGCATATCGTTATGGACTTGTTGATGGCAGAGAATGGACTTTAAAAGAAATCGGAGAAAAATTAGGTATAACTCGTGAAAGAGTAAGACAAATCGAAGATAAAATAATAAAAAAATTAAGAAGAAGATATGCAGGAAAAAAAGCCTTTGTTACAATTCATGAATATTTTAAAAGAAATAAAACAGATATTAATAAAGCATTTAACTATTTAAGTGATATAGACAAAGAAACACTACAAAGAATATGTGGAAATGACTTAAGTAAACCAATAAATATTAAGTTATATACAAGAAATCCATTAGAAGAAATAGTTAAGAATCTTCGTGATAACTTTAAGTATTTAAATCCTCAATTTATAGAAACAAACTTTAAAACTAAATATCAAGGAAAAAGGCTACTTGAAATAATATCACGTAGAAAGTTCGATGAATTAATTAAATTAGATCATACATCACTAGAATACACAAACCTTTCATTAGTGTTTGGTATAAATATAATATATCCAGCTAATTTTGATAATAAAAATATTGATGTAAACTTACTAATTAAAACTCTTGATATAAAGAAAAATGCTAAAAGTTTTTATGAAGGAAAAATACTTCCAGATATCATCGGTGATACTTTAGAAAATGTTATGTTTTATTTACAAGAACTTGGAACAGACACCAAAAAATATAGATTAATGATTGATACATTCGGTCCAAATTTAACAAAAAGATATTTAATCCAAAGTAATGAAATTGAAAATGTTTTAAAAGAATTAATAAATGAAGTAATACCTGATGCAAGAAAAATAAAAGGAAAAACCTTACAACAAGTACTTAACTTAACTGATGAAGAATATTATTACTTTTTAGAAAATAGACAAAAGAGTGAATATAAATCAAATATCTTAACTAAGTTCTTCGGAGAAAATCTAACAGATATCTATAATAATAAGAATGCAAGTTCAAATGATTTAAAAATCTTACGTATTAGTTTAACTAAATTAATTAAAAAAGAAAAAGACTTATCTATTGAAAAAAATAAACTAAAGACAAGTTTTGAAAATAAAACATTGCCAGAATATCTTGAATTAAGTAATGAAGAATTTGAACATATCAAAACATTATTTAATAAAAAAGCAACATATTATAAAACATTAATGGATTGTTATAAAGATGATTTATCAAGTATTTATATAGCTCCGCGTTATTATGATACAAAAATAATAAGTATGCAAATAACACTAAGGAATTTAAAGAAAAAGTTGCATAAACAAAGTGTATATTATAAAAAGAAATATAATGATTTAATTAAAACAATGGACTTAACTAAATTTAATAAAGAAGAACTAGAAATATTAAAAAAAGCATTTGGTAATAACTTAAATATAGGTTATTTAAATACTTTATCAAATACTGAAGAAGAAAAATTTATAACCCTTATTAATAAATATAACTTTGAAGAAGAAAAACCTAATAGTAAATTAAATGAAAAAATAAAAGAATTAGCAAAAGATATTCCAATAAATTATAGATTAGCACTTGATTTATATCTTGGTTTCTATGATGGTAAAAAATACACAGTTGATGAACTAAGTTTAATACTAAATTTACCAGCATATGAAATTAAAACAAGAATCAAAAAAGGTATAATTTACATAAAGAATATTTTAAATACTAAAGATTTAGAATCACAAAAAGAACTAAATACTTTAATAAAATCATTATAAAGACTTGTAAAATTATAAAAAAGTGATACAATAGTATATCTAAAAAGAGGTGGATTATGGAAAAAAATATTAATGAAATTATTGTAAACTGGGAAAAAGAAATTACTAGCGAACAAAATACTTTATATAAGTATAATGAATTAACAATAAAAGAACTTGAAGAAATCATATCTAAAAGTAAAATAGTAAATGAATTTTTACAAAAGTTTATTAAAAAAGCAATGACTGAAGATGAAATAATTAAAAAATATGGGGAAGATTGTTCTACTGTATTAGTTTCATATGCTTTAATTAATAATTTATTAAATGAACCAGTTGTTGTTGATGATGAAACTATGATGAATTCATCAGATAGTGAAAAATTATATTGGCAAGATATAAAAAGACTTGAATCATTTACTCAAGAAAAAACAATAGAATATCTCGCAAAGTATACTGAATGTTTAAAAAAAGCTCAAGAATCTAGTAAAAAAGAAGAAAAAGAAAAGTATGAAAAGAAAGCAATATTCTATAGAAATAGCATCGTCGAAGGAAACATAAAATTAGTTATATCTGCAATAAAAAGATATCATCCTCAAGGTATGCAATTTCTTGATTTAGTAAATGAAGGAAATATTGGCTTAATCAAAGCAGTAGAAAAATATGAAGTAAATCGTGGTTATAAATTTTCAACATATGCTTACGCTAGTATAAGAAGAAATGTAACTAGAGCTATCGCAGATAAATCTAGAGTTGTTCGTCAACCAGTTCATTTTACAGAACTAGCATATCATGTTAATACAGCCCGTGAAGAGTTTTATAATAAATATCATCGCGAAGCAACTGTAGAAGATTTAGAAAAAATGCTTGATGGAATAACTGTAGATAGAATTCGTGATGTATTCACACTTGATGTTGAACCAGTTTCCCTAGATAGTAAAGTTCATAATCAAGATGAAGATGAAAATGCAACATTAGGTAACTTTATTGCAAGCAAAGAAAAATCACCAGAAGAATTAGTATTTAGAAGTGATAACAAACAACAAGTAAGAGAAATGTTAACTGTTTTAACAGAACGTGAAAAGTATGTAATCGAAGAAAGATGGGGACTTAACTCTGGCAAAGTAAAAACTCTTGAAGAAGTCGGAGAAGAACTAAGTGTAACTCGTGAAAGAATAAGACAAATCGAAGTTAAAGCCTTACGTAAATTACGTGGTTTTGCTAAAAGTAGTGTAAGTGAATACATTAATAATAATTCGGCATCATTTAATGTTGATAATATGTATAGTGGAAAAAAATTAATAAATATTCTAGGTTATACATATCCAGATTTTGAAATATATAAATCAAGACTTGATAAAAGTACTAAAATGTATGAAATACTATTACTATTATTTGGAAAAGATTTTAATGAAGTATATACATCTGAATTAGTAACAACTCAGGAAATAAAATTATTCCATAACTACATTAGAAAGTGCACAACTGAAAGAGCAAAACTAAAGAAAAAATATGTTAACAAAAATATCAGTGAAATATCTAACTTACCAGCAGAGTGTATTGAATGTTACTTAAAAGATATAGATAAGGATGATCCAAAATATATATTCTTAAAGAAAATGTTTGGTAATAAATTTAATCATCGTCTTAAAGAAGAAGAGTTATCTATTCCAGTTATGGAAAAAATAGATTATATAGTGATGGAACTTAAGAAAATGTTTGCTCAGGATGATTTAATTGAAAGATCAGGTTATCAAAATAAAACTTTAATGGGTATTTTAAATATCAATAGTGAAGATGTTGAATGGTTAATGAATAGTCAAAATAAATTAACAAAAAGTTATGAAATAATCGTGAAAGCTTTTGGATTAGATGGAATGAGTATTTATGATGGAACAAACTTAACTACTAATGAAAAGAATGTTTTATTTGCACTTCTTAAAGCTTGGAAGAGAAAAGTAATAAGAAGAAATATGGATTTAACAGAAAGTGAAATAGAAATCGGGGATACTCAAATATCCATTAAAGCTCAAGTTAAAAAAGATTTACTACCCGAAATAATTAAAATGTTACCAATGGATTGTAGAATGATCGTGGGCTTAAGTTTAGGTTTATATAATGGTAAAGCATATTCAGTTAAAGATATAGCATCTTTCTATCAAAAGAATGAAGAAGAAGTAATAAGCCTTTTAAAAAAGGGACTTGCAGGTATCGAAGAAATATTAAAGTATTATAAAACAATATATAATGGGAAAATAAATTATAGTGAAAAAGATTTATCTATATTAAAACGAGTTCAAGAAATTAAACGAAATTAACTCGTTTTTTCTTTATAAAGAAAAACTTGTGTGATTATCTAAGTTTTGTCAAATTTAAAAAAATGTGATATTATATACACGACAAA
>ERZ773224.1394-NODE-1394-length-29970-cov-11.342604_pt1 | contig 29970 bp, 24 predicted proteins | sample MGYA00580526_ERZ773224 | MGnify/ENA primary metagenome ERZ773224 (study PRJEB29015, sample SAMEA2737743) | human gut metagenome | biome: human gut; feature: human-associated habitat; material: faeces | place: China | collected 2012 ... | reverse complement strand
TTTTTAAATTTATTTTGTAGGCTCTTTCCTTACCCCAACATTTAGTATAGAGCCTATATTTTTTATTTGAAAATTTTGTATTGATATAATCTACGATTGCTCCAATGAATAATTGTAATTATCAATTTGGTCGTAGTATTCCGGTAAAATATGATAAATCGAAAAATTAATATTTAAACTGCCTGCCACTGATAACATATCAGCTGCTATTTCATTATCATTGCTGTTATTTTTAGTATAACGCTACCGCTCTCTTTTCTTTTTCTTATAGGTTTCTTTGTCAATCAGAGGTGGATAATAATCTGTTCCTGCCAGTCCATAAGCTCAAAGGGTTTTCCTGCCCAAGTGCCTTTGGTGTGACAAAGGCTTTCAATAAAAGCAACGGCAAAATCAGCGTACTCCTTATCGTAATAGCTGTCCTTTGCTTTGAATTTTGTAGGCTTGTAATTCTTAAGTTTTCTCAAAATTTCACCTCCGAAAGGGCATAAAAATAGCATCGATTTTCCAACCGATGCTATAAAAATTATTAAATTATTTTGCTTGGAGTGATAGTTATAATATACGGAGGTGCAAGTTTTCCGATAAAACAAATCGTCCTATGTTTAGCCTCAATATATAATTTATTAACATCAATATTGTTTTTCGCTTGAACGTAAAATGTACTTCTACGTTTGTTTGGGCTAATATCATACATACCATGTTTTCCAACTGCCAGATACTGTTTTTTTAGCTCGTCTTCATCAATATCTTCTTTAATCAAAAACATTTCTTGTAAAACGAATGCATCAGCACTAGAATGGTTTGATGCAGTACAAACTATTTCTTTCGGTACAGTATATATTCCGTTATGATCCTGCTTTAGCTTTAAAAATTTCAAATCTTTTGCATTGAAACATTTGACAGAAGACTTTGTCAAACATGAGTGTTCGTATGAAAAATTACTTGCATATTCTGAAGAAGGTGTAAATTTAAATAAGACATATGTGTCTTTCCCCTGCGCTTCTCGATCTCGACAACATGCTCTAACCGTTTCTGTATGGACAGCGTTATTGGCAAATGCCCATAGGCAATATCCATATTTGTTAATGGATTTAATCTTATAATTTAATATCTGATCTAATCCTTCACCAACATAGTTTCCTGCTTTAGAAAAAAACACCTCACTTATGTCTATAGAGTTTAAACTTTTTACTTCATTACCTAAAATATTGTTAATACGAGTTCTACTAAATAGAAATCGGTCACTTTTTTTATTATGTAGATTTAATCGATTATTTACATAATACTCCAAAGCTTGTTGTCTTCTCGATAAACATGATTCAATTAATTCGTTAGGCTCAATATCAAAGTGGATTATAAAATCTTGTATTAGTGTTTTTTTAGCTCTATCATACTCCTTCTTATCTATGTTTAATTTTTTAATTGTTCTATCTTCTCTCTTTAAAATATCATTATAAAGATAAAAACCTAAATCCTCCATTAATGTCATATAAAGTTTCTCATATGTGTCAAGAATTCTTTTCTCAGGTTTATTACCAGCGTCCACGACAACGAAATATACAAATTCTCTCTCTTTATCTATATTATCGAAATCGTCTTGCAAGTTACTATTATCAATTCCATGTTCCAATTCACTAATATGAGTGCGTTTACTAAAATCTTTCGTTTGTCCAACATAGGCTTTACATTCTAAAACATTTAGTATCACATAAATGCCACCGTTGTCAACTTTTACTTCTATCAAATTGTCCATTTTTCCTCCAAACAAATATCTTTATTTATGCTTTAAATAATTAGATATAAGTTCACCTAACCATATAGTAATTATACACCATTATCATGAACATTTCAACAAATTCCCGAGTTTTTTACTTTTAATAAAAAAGCAGCCACAAAAGCCTGTGACTGTTGACATGAATTTTTAATTACGATAATATAGTCAGTGTAAAGAAACGGCTTTAACTGTTTATCTTTTAAGACAAATTATTTTTATAACCGCCTTGTAATCGCAACTACAAGGCGGTTATTTTTTACAATTTCAGATTTAAGGTAAATAACAATTCACTAAAAAAGTTTTTATCAAAACTTGGCACAAATTGTGGTTTAAGGCAAGTAATTTATAATTTAGGTCAAGCCTTTAATTAAAAAAAGGTTGTCCATATTTTTAATGCGAATAATTAGGAATGACTTTTTAAAAATTTTTTGTAACTTTTACATAAATTTTACTTGAAATATTTAAGATTTAACAATATAATAAGAATAATAAGGAGTGATATAATGACTTCAACAATTGATGTAAAAAAGAAACAAGATTTAAAAAAATGGCTTGAAATGCCTTACAATAACAGAGAGCTTAGCTGGCTCGATTTTAATGCTCGTGTGCTTGAGGAGGCTTTTGAAAAGGAAAATCCTATAATGGAAAGGTGTAACTTCCTTTCTATTACAGCGTCTAACCTTGACGAGTTCTTTATGGTGCGTGTTGCAGGCGTACTTGATAATATTCATCGTGGCACAAATAAGCCCGACCCGTCGGGGCTTACCCCTAAAATGCAGATGAAAAGAATCAGTGAAAAAGTACATGCCTTTGCCGAAAAGCAGTACAACTGCTACAATCGTTCCATTATTCCGTCACTGAGAGCAAACGGTATTAACTTTGTTAAGGCAGATGAAATGACCGACGAGCAAAAAGCATTTGCAGACGATTATTTTCAGAGAGTGGTATTCCCTGTTCTCACACCGATGGCGGTTGACACAAGCCGACCTTTCCCATTGCTTGCAAACAAAAGTCTTAACATTGCAGTTCTGCTTACAAATGCAGAGGGAGAAGAATTTTATGCGCTTGTACAAGTGCCGTCAATCCTTCCGAGATTTTTGGAACTTCCCGCAAAAGGCAAGCGTGACTTTATAACCCTTGAAAGAATTATTACTATTCACCTCGGCGAACTGTTTGAGCTTTATAACATCAAACAGTCGGCAGCTTTCAGAATCACAAGGGACTCTGACCTTGACATTGACGAGGACACGGAAGACCTTATGGAGGAAATTAAAAAATCCATTAAAAAGCGTCAGCGAGGTGTGCCTGTAAGACTTGAGTTTTCTAAAAAATGCCACAAGTCAATCCGCAAATTCCTTGTAGATGCATTGCATGTAACCGAGGACGAAATTTATGTACAGCACGGTCCGCTTGACCTTACTTTTCTTTCTAAATTTGCAAGAATAAAGGGCTGCGAAAAGCTCTGTTTCGAGCCTATTACACCTGTAAATCCGCCTGCCGAGTTTTACGATTGCGATGATATTTTTGAGGCTATCCGTGAAAAAGACAGACTTGTTCATCATCCGTATGAGAGTTTTGATGTGGTGGTTGACTTTGTCAAAAAAGCCGCAAAAGACCCGAATGTACTTGCAATCAAGCAGACTTTATACCGTGTAAGCGGTAACTCTCCTATTGTTGCGGCACTTATTAAAGCCGCCGAAAACGGCAAACAGGTTACTGTACTTGTAGAACTTAAAGCTCGTTTTGACGAAGAAAATAACATTCAGTGGGCAACCAAACTTGAAAAAGCGGGCTGTCATGTAATTTACGGTCTTACAGGTCTTAAAACCCACTGTAAAATCTGTCTTGTTGTCAGAAAAGACAAGGACGGAATCCGCCGTTATCTGCATATGGGTACAGGTAACTACAACGACAGCACCGCAAGGTTCTACACAGACATCGGTATGTTTACCTGCCGTGAAGAATACGGCCTTGACGCATCGTCATTATTCAACACACTTACAGGCTATTCTTTACCGCCCGAATACAATAAATTTATTGTTGCTCCTCAAGGTATGCGACCTTTCTTTGAGGAAATGATAAGAAAAGAAATCGAAAATGCAAAGCAGGGACTTCCCGCATCAATCACTGCAAAGGTAAATTCACTTGTAGACCCCGCAATTATCAGCTTGCTTTACGAGGCATCGCAGGCAGGCGTAAAAATTGAACTTATCGTGCGTGGTATTTGCTGTCTTATCCCCGGATTAAAGGGATGGAGTGAAAATATAAAGGTAATCAGCATTGTAGGACAACTCCTTGAGCACAGCCGAATTTTTAAATTTGAAAACAACGGCAATCCGCTCTACTACCTTGGCAGTGCAGACTGGATGCAGAGAAACCTTGACAGACGAGTTGAACTTGTGTTCCCTGTTGAGGACGAAGACATTAAAAACAGGGTTGAACAGATTTTAAAAGTTACGCTAAAAGACACGGTAAATGCAAGAAAGCAGTTACCCGACACCACATATCACCTTGTAGATAAGCGTGGCAAAAAACGACTTAACAGCCAAAAACATTTTTCAAAACTTGCACAACAGGCACAAAATGCCGTTAAAAAACAGACATATGTAAGAACAGTAGGCACTCCTATAGTACCTGCAAAGGAAGGAGAAAAAGCAGAATGAAAAGAATCGGTATTTTAACAAGCGGCGGTGACTGTCAGGGACTTAACTCTACTATCCGTGCAGTCGCAAAAACACTTTATCAGAATTACGGCAATGACGGCGTGCAGATTATCGGCATTATTGACGGCTACCGAGGACTTATTTACAACGAAACAAGGATGATGAAACCTGATGATTTTTCGGGTATTCTTACGAGGGGCGGTACTATTCTCGGCACATCAAGACAGCCGTTCAAACTTATGAGAGTTATTGACGAAAACAGCGTTGATAAAGTTGCCGAAATGAAAAAGAACTATAAGAAGCTTGAGCTTGACTGCCTTGTTGTTCTCGGCGGAAACGGCACACAGAAAACCGCAAACCTCTTGCGTGAAGAGGGCTTGAATGTTGTTTCTCTCCCAAAAACAATTGACAATGACCTTTGGGGTACAGATAAAACATTTGGTTTTCAGAGCGCCGTTGACATTGCAACAAATGTTATCGACTGTATTCACACCACCGCAACCTCACACGGAAGAGTTTTCATTGTTGAGGTTATGGGTCACAAGGTTGGCTGGCTGACTTTGTATGCAGGTATTGCCGGCGGTGCGGATGTTATTTTAATTCCGGAAATTCCGTACGATATTAATTCCGTAATTAATACAATTAAGAAAAGAACCGAAAGCGGAAAGAAATTCTCAATTCTCGCCGTTGCGGAGGGTGCAATTTCCAAAGAGCTTGCGGCTATGCCGAAGAAAAAAAGAAAAGCCGCTATGGCTGAAATCGCATATCCGTCAATCTCATACAAAATTGCAAAAGAAATTCAAGACGCAACAGGTCAGGAAACAAGAGTTACCGTACCCGGACATTTCCAGAGAGGCGGAAGTCCTGACGCATACGACCGTGTGCTCTCAACCCGTTTCGGTATTGCAGCTGCCGAACTTATAATAAACGGTGACTACGGCAAAATGGTTGCACTTGTAAATAATAAAGTAGTTGCCGTTCCGCTCGAAGAAATCGCAGGTAAACTTAAAGCCGTTCCTGCCGACCACGAAATAGTAGCCGCAGCAAGAAAGATGGGCATCTGCTTCGGTGACGAAAAATAATTAACGATTTGAGTTTGAAATGTTAAAAAAAGCGTTCACCACTTTTTAAGTTAGTGAACGCTTTTAATTTATTTACCTCTTTTTTGAGCATTTTTAAAAACGAAAATATACTCGTGCTTAAATATAAAAAAATCACTTGCTAAAGCACGATAACGCCATATTGCTTTTTGATTAGCTTTTCCTTTCGTTTCTTCAAAATTTTTGACTAAAATAGCCTTTAACTTTAATCCTTTTTGTATAAATAAATTCATACAATGAAAGCCCAAAGGCACTATTTCGCTATTTGCATATTTATCACCAATAACAACAGCGCAATATCTATTTTTTTCAAGAAATGGTACTGTGTTATCTATTACCTGTCCGAATGATTCCAAAAAATCTTCCAAAGATAAACAATTAGATAAATCTTCTTTTTTATCGCTAAACTTAATAATGTCCCAATAAGGTGGATGATAAATGACAAACTGGACTTTTTTTATTCCAATAGAAATAAGTTTTTCACTTAAATTGACATTTCTACTATCGCCAATAATTATTTTCCCTTTTGTATAATTATTTTTTTCTTCAAGTAATAAGTTCCTTGTATTTTTTGCGACATCTTCTTGTAGCTCTATACCTATCGAATTTCTTCCTAATCTTTGAGCCTCAATCAAAGCAGTTCCACTGCCCATAAATGGATCAAGTATCCAATCACCTTTTTTAGTATATCTTCTGAAAAGCTGATTTGGTATTTGTGGAACAAAATTACCGTGATAACTTGCACTATGAACACCGGAATTATCCCGTTTATCAAACATCCAAAGAGTGTCTGTTAGTATATCATCATACTCTTTCCAATGTTTCATATCAATATCATTATATTTAGCCATAAAACACTTATCCTTTAAAACTTAAATGCTTTCTGAATTCTATGGGATCATACCAAAAACAGCCGATACACCCATCTTCACTTTCGTTATGATTTTCATCACCGTAATAAAATGAAACAGGATAGCCTAATTTTTTAGCATCATAACGCTTGCCGGTACGCCTGCATTCTTTGCAAAATTGTCGTTTAGCATCATTTGCTGCTTTACTCAAAGGTTGAAAATCTCCTAATTTTTGAGTTGCTGTATTCATCGCATTACTATCATTTTTCCAACCGTTTTTATGATCAACTTCCGGATTAGATGTGCCGAGAATCACACATCTCTTTTGCTTATAGTAATTTTTTATATCACTACGGATTGACTGTCCGCCAATCCAATCATCTTCTTTTCTAAATCCATTAAGTCTGATTCTATCCACACCATTACCCGGAGTTTGACTTTTATCAAACTCAACTATGTATTTTTTAGCTATTGATGACTCTTTTCTACACCATGATGCTCCGTTTTGAAACATGAGATCAGCATACTTACCAACAAATTCTGATTTAGATACCCATCTGCTTACACCGTTTTCATCAGGACTTGCTAATTTTTCAAACAAGAATGGTTTTGTGCCTTGAGCAAAATGTATCATAATAATACCACCTTTAATTTAGATGATATTATTGTAACATAAATTAGATAGTTCTACAATAAAAACTACCTCTTAACTAAGCAATGTAAATATTCTGTTGTTTTATTCGCTTTATGATTGCGATTTTCTTCTTTATCTGCTCTAAAGCGTTTGTAATCAGTTGAAAATACATTGTATTCTCCATATTTTTCCATAATTTCTTTAATTGCATCAAAAGGCATTAGTCCCTCATTGTTATAACTTAGAAAAATATACTGAAAATTTGCATTTTTTATAAGATCATCAAATTCTTCTTTTACGGTTCTTGTAGAGCAATACTTACTTTTCTGCGCCTGATATTCTCTTAATCCGGATTTGCCATGTAATTTTGGGTTATCATATTTTGCAATAGTTTCTAATACATGATAATTAGTACAATACTGCCTTGCATTATAAGGAGGATCTAAATACAATATGTCCCCACTTATTCTTTTTATTAGTTGATTTATATCTTCGTTAAAAATCTCATTATGTGTATTTCCGTCTATAATTGGCAATAGCTCTAATTTAAATTCTTTTTGCGCCGACTTTTTTACCCCTTTTAAAAACGCCCCATAAACAGATGCAGTATTTGCATACTTATCAATAGAATTTATTAAACTTGCCAATAAATAATAGTATTGACTTTCGTCAATATTTCCCTCGTTTTTTAACTTTTCAAGTTCAATTCTGATAGAATCACATTTTTTGCCATTTTCATCAGTAAAATAATTTCTTCCGCTACCGGAACCGGCACAATAATTTTTGTAAATAAAACCTTCTGTACCTTTTAAACTGTTAAGATAATCTAATTGACTGGTTGATACAGGTGGATTATTGCCAATTAAATGTCTATTCATTACATAACTATAATATTGTATATCATTAGATATAATTTTATATCCTTTAGATTTAAAAGTACTTCCTACAATACCTGTACCAGCAAACAAATCGGCAAACACTTTATTTTTTGTTTCATTCCCCACAACCTCAGTTATAGCAGTGGTCAAAAAATTTATTAAAGAATACTTTGAGCCTATATAGTTCATCGACTCGCCTCCATATCTATTATAACATATATTACATTACTTATCTACACCAAATAATTATATAAAGAAGTCTGCAATATACCTTTTTGGGATATTCTTATTATACCATAATGGTATAATAATGTCAAGAGGTGATTTTTACTTGAAAGTGAAAACAAGAATAAAAGAATTGCGTGAACAAAAAGGTATTACTCAATTAAAAATGGCATTAGATTTAAATATGAATCAAAATTCTATCAGTAGATACGAAAGCGGTATCAGGCAGGCTGACTACGAAACTTTAATTGCTATTGCAAATTATTTTAATGTTTCTATTGACTATATTTTGCTGAGAACAAATAATCCCGAAATTAATAATTAACAATTTGAGTTTGAAATGTTGAAAACTTTGGCAGTGTGAGTATTAACCTCACACTGCCGTTTTCTTTATTATATCGTTTTACAAAAACTAATCTTCCCCACCTTATCAAAACCAAAAAAATTGCCCGAAAAAGCAAAAATCTCATTTCAAAATCAATGAAATGAGATTTCTGCTAATATAAAAATCAAACTTCCAATTTCTTAACCACTGAAATAGAAACAATGTAAGAAACCACTAAATAAACTATAATGCAAACTCTGCTTGCGAGTAATGTTTGTACCGAAATGTTATTTACTGCAAGGGTAGAAACCGCATTACCAAGCCATAAACAGCTTAAATTAATATGTAAGTATGAGCTGATTATCGATATTCCTGTTGGCAAAGCCAAAAGAGCAAGCAACGAAACAACTATTGCAGGAGCGCTCTTTTTAAAGATTGAACACAGCATAAAGAATATGCCGGCAAATGAGATAAGTCCAAACACAAGGATAATTAATTGCGGAATAAACAGAGCGTATATTGAGCCGATGTTATGATATAAAGCGCTTGATACCGCAAAAACAGCAACTAAATTGAGGATTACCATAAAAAGGGTGCTGACAATAACCGCCATAAACTTTGCCGTAAAAATCGACTGTCTGCTGTAACCTCGTGAAATAATATTTTTCAATATGCCGTTGTCAAAATCATTGCAAATAAAGCTGCAAATAAACATTAGTATAAATACTGTAACGGGACTTGTTTTAAAAAATCCTATTGCACTGATAATACCGGACTCCGGTGATACTATTCACTGCATATTTTGCGAAGATTGTAACGAAAACATACCGAATGAGCAAAGCAGGTAAATCAAACTAAGTGCAACCGATGCAAAAGTCCAAATATAAAAGCTTTTGTTTTTGAAAAGCTTACGAAGTTCAAATAATAATAACCTTTTAATTTTATGCCCCTACCTTGCGTAAAAAGTATTCTTCAAGATTAATTGCGTGAATAGAAATCTGATTTACCGTAACACCATTTTCAACAAGATATTTATTAATTTGACCCGTTCTGTCAATCATTGAGTCAAGATAAACAGATTTATTATAAATATGTATCTGTTGAGGCGGCATAATTTTTGATAAAATCTCCGCCGCTTTTTGCGGATTGTCAGGCACAATTAAAACTCTGTCGCTGCATTTTTGTGAAAGCTCAACAGCGGAAATTTCTTCTATAAGTTTGCCGTCATGAATAAATCCATATCGTGTGGCAATCTTTGACAGTTCCTCAAGCAAATGGCTTGAAATCATAAAGGTAATTTTCTTTTCGGTATTTAGTCTGATGATTAAATCACGAATCTCCATAATACCTGTCGGATCAAGTCCATTTATCGGTTCGTCAAGAATAAGAAATTCTGGATTGCCGAGCAAAGCCATAGCAATTCCAAGTCGCTGGCGCATACCGAGCGAAAACTGTCCTGCTTTTTTGTTGCCTGTATTGCCAAGACCTACAAAATCAAGAATTTTCCTGACACTTTTGTCTGAACTTCCTGTAAGAATTGCCATTCTCTTCATATTTTCGTATGCGGTGCAGTTTTTATAAATTGACGGAAACTCAATGAGCGAACCGATTTTCTTCCTTGCAGTGTTGAGCGGCTCACCGCCAAAGAGGGTAATTTCGCCACTGTCGGGAAAAGCAAGCCCTAACACCTGGCGCATAAATGTAGTTTTGCCTGCGCCGTTCTTGCCCACAAATCCGTAAATATCACCTTTGTTTATCATAAGGCTGATGTTGTTAGAAACAATTTTATAACCGTATTTTTTCACTAAATTTTGTGTCGATAATATTGCACTCATAATTATTCTCCGTAATTAGTTTTTAGCGTCATAAATTCTTATTAAGAGGTCAAGAACCTTGAAGTAGAGCCAAATTACTGTAAATGCCAAGCCAAATGAAACTGACCACTCGTATTCTTTTGGGCGCTGATTTTCAACTGTTTCACGAATAATCTGAAAGTCGCTGATAAGAAACAAAGCTGCGATAATAATAAAAATAACTGACATTGCTATGTCAAAGATAGGATTTCCTGCGAAAATCATTACATAACCTCTTGTTGCAGTAATGAGGTAGCCGATAAAAGCAAGGATTGAAATGCTTATTGTTGAAAGTAAAAGTGCAAGTGTAACAGATTTAAATTTTTCTGTTGCCTTAATCTTGCCTGAAGTATAGAGTAAAAGCATTGTAAATACGATTACAAGAGCTTATATGTCAATACAATATAGGCAATTTTACACTATTCTTGCATCCTGTATACACAAAAAAGGATTGCAGATTTTGCTCTGCAATCCTTTTGAATATGATTATAACTTTTACGAATTATGCGATATAAATCTGTAATGCGGTTGCGTCAAGAATATCAAGCTTGCCGTCGCCGTACATATCGGCAGCGTCAAACCAAGCCTTATTTGTAACATCAATAAGCGGATTTTTATCGTCGTTTGAAATGTGAATCTGCAAGTGTGTAACATCGTTTACATCTACAACTCCGTCGCGGTTTACATCACCCTTGAGGATAGTTTCCTGCTCGCCGCCGTCCGAAATATAGAACGACTTTGTGCTTTCAGCTATACAGCCGTCTGAATCAATAGCCTTTACAGACAATGTGTATGTGCCTGCATTATTTGCTGTAAAATTGTATGTATTGTCAGATGAAGTCTTTACAGTTGCACCGTTTACCGCAAACTCGTAAGTAACATTGCCATGGTTGTTGTACGGCTCTGCTTTAAGCTCGAGTGCTGTGCCAACAGGCTGAGATGAGCTCTTGTCTGCGCCAAAGTTTACTTCAAACTCTGCCTCCTGAACCTGTGTATCAGGGAGGATCTTGCCAAGTCTTGCAAGCGGAACTGTAATGTTGTCTATATCCTCTTTTTCGTGTGAAGTAGACGGATCGTAGCTGTATTCAACATCTGCAACATCAAGCATTGAGGGGTCGTGTGGAAGTGTATCCATACCCGAAGTACCGTATGTGAGAATCTGCATTGCGCCAATGCCCTGAGTTTCTACATAATTTCTGTTGATACCGAGTGCAGAGTAAGGAATAGCAACCTCGTAAACATAACCGTAGTTTTTCTTGTAGCCGAGTTTAAAGAAATCAACCCAATTTGAGTTAGGGTCAGTGTTGTCGCCTAAAGTTCTGTCGCCCTTTACTTCTCTTACACCGTAGAGAGTTTCGCTCTTTGTGCCGTTTGCATATTTAATTTTGAATCCGTTCCGGTTATCCTGTGCCTGATAGCTTGTTACGCCAATCGGAACTCTTGTATCATAATCAAACAGGTATGTTCCGTCTGTATCCTGAACATCAGCCTTGAAGATTGATGCGCCGCCGTTTGAATTGTTTGAATCGAAAGCAACAAGTGTATCAATGTGAGTTGTAAAGCCTACACCGCCGTCTTTTGCTACGCCGCCGTCACAACCCCATACAAACGGATTTGTGTAAACAGAGCCGTCTTTGTTTGTGCCTACTGCCTTGCCTGTTGCCTGCTTGCTTGGGTCTATTGAAAGCGCAATATACATTGGAATACTGTTTCTCCAAGGGCGAGCCTCATTTGATGCCGCAAAATTATCGTTCGGAGAAGTAATGTATGTTGTATTTGCCATTTCCCACATAAAGTAGAGGTTTTCATCGTCCCATGCGCCATAGAGAGCGTATGCGTCCCACGGCTGCTCATGCATTGAAGATGGCATATATGCTCGAGGGTCATCGTTTGCTGTACCCTGAGCAATAATCATTGAGCTGTCCCAATCGCTTACATCGCCGTCAACAGAAATTGTCTTGTATTTACCCAGCTGCATATTCGGGTTTGTTCCGTAATAGCCGCTTTCGGGAGCTGTTGTGTGTCCGTCCGAGTCAGCAGAAAAAGTTGTTTTGCCTGCTGTAAATGTTTTGTTGTAAGTGAAAGTCTGTGTTGTTTCAACACCGTCATCGCCTGTTGCTGTAAGCACAAGAGTAATTTCGCTGTTACCGATTTTACCCTCGCCTATTTCAATAATTGTGCCGTCGGTATAAGATTTTTTTGCCGAACCGTCAACAGAATAGTATCCTACTGAGGCATTTTTTAGTCCGAGCTGAACCTGCAAAAATTCTGATGAAAAGCTTGTACCGGAGGCTGTGTAAACAATTCCGTATCCATGAGAATCAGGCTTGCCGTAATCTACCCACTTCTTTGCGGCTGTGAGGAGCTTGCACTGACCTGCCTTTAAAGAAAGTCCGCTTGCCTTTGGATACTGCTCCTTGCCCTCGTCCTTTTCTTTGCCGTTATTAAAAATAATGCTTTCTGATTTATATGCTGAAGTAAAGCTTGCCTTGTAAAGTCCGTCATCAGTTGCGCTCATCAGCTGACCCGGCCATTTGGCATTTTCTTTTGTGCCATAGGCATAAATATAAACATTTTCCCAATTAAAAACCGAATTATCAAAATATACCTCTGAGCCGTCTGCTGCGGCAGCCGCCGAAACAGCTGTTATCACCATGGCAGACATAATGATAGCTGCACTAAGCAACAAACTTATAATTTTTTTGCTTGTTTTCATAAAAAATCAACTCCTAAATTCAAACTTTATTTAAAATTATATCATTGACTCATTTTATTTACAACAATAAAAAAACAATTTTGTTTACTTGACCAAAAAGTATAAATGATTTTTGAACAAAAAAGCAAGGCATATGACTTATCTAATAAATCATATGCCTATATTTTATATAATATTTTTATTTAGTTTACAGTTATCTCTTATATATCCTTTTCCACTTGCCTGTCCGATACTCCAAAAACGATATAATCCAATTTGAAAACCAACCGATCGGCACTGCAATCCATACCATTTGCAAGCCGAAAATCGGTGCAAATGCCATTGCGACAAACACACGGATAAACAGATTCACAAAATTTGCGACTGTAAACATTTTCATATCTCCAGCACCTCGCAAAAGTCCGTCAACCGCCATTTTAAATCCGATAAAGCAGAAGAACCACCCCATAAAGCTAAGGTATCCGCAGCCCGTATTCATTGCGGTTATTGTGCCGTCATCACCAAGGAACATTGACACAATCTGACTGTTAAACGGCTCTATAAGGATAATGAGCAAGAGAGAAAAAGCAACTACAAGAATATTAGCGGCGTGGTAACCCTCAATAACTCGCTTTTCATTTTTTGCGCCCAAATTCTGCGCCGTATAGGAAGACACCGCATTGTTTATGCTGTTAAAAGGCACAATGCAAAGAGACTCCACACGAATTGCGGCGGAATATCCTGCCAACGCCTCCGAACCAAAGCCGTTTACCACCGACTGCACAAGCATCATTCCGATTGATACCGTTGACTGCTGAATAATTGACGGAAAAGCAATTTTTGCCATAGGCAAAAGCTCACTCTTTTCAAAAAATTTTGCACGACCTATGTTGAGCTTTTTAAACTCCCACACAAGCACTATGAATGATAATACAACCGAAATTCCTTGTGCAATAAGTGTTGCCCAGGCAACGCCCGTTACACCCATACTGAAATTTTTTACGAGCAAAAGGTCGAGCGCAACATTGAACACCGATGAGAAAATCAAAAAATAAAGCGGTATTTTAGATTTTCCGAGTGCATTGAACATTGCGGAAAGCACATTATACATAAATAAAAACGGCAAACCCGCAAAGTAAATGTTCAGATAATCGACCGCCAGATCAAGTACATCAGACGGAGTATTGAGCGCAATAAGAATAAGACGGCTGAACACAAGACCGATAATTCCAAGCAAAACACTAAGTGCGGTAAAAGCAATCAGTGCAGTGTACACTGCCGTTTTTGTCTTTTTATATTCCTTGGCGCCAAAATACCTACTGACTATTACCGACGCACCGATTCCGCCGCCGATTGCCACACAAATAAAAATATTTGTAAGTGAATATGACGCACCTACCGCCGCCAAAGCCTTTTCACTTACAAATCTGCCTACAATAGCCGAGTCCGCCATAGTGTATGTCTGCTGAAAAATATTACCTATAATAATAGGCAGAGCAAACACAAAAAGCGCATACATCGGCTTTTTCTTAACTAAATAATCATTATTCACATAAATCACCTATCCGCAGATATTATAACATATCTTGTCGGAAAAAGGAATATTGTTTAATCACGGTTTTGCAGATGTACACCGCTAAACCATAAATTAAACCAATTTTGATAAAGAACCTCAGAAAAGGCTTTGGGCAGTGCTCAAACGAACACTGCCCTTCGCAAACTATTATTTAGAGTTGATTATGAAACTTGTTATCTGATTAATTATAAAAGAGTTTTAAGATAGTCGCTTATCTCTTTTTCGGTAGTCATTGCAAGTACCTTTTCGGCAACCTTGTCTGCCTCTGCCTTTGACCATGCAGAAATTGTTTTTCTTACCTTTAATACCGACGGTGCGGATACACTGAACTCGGTAAGTCCGAAAGACATAAGTAACGGCACCATCATCGGGTTAGCCGCTGCCTCGCCGCACATACCCACAGAAATATTATTCTTGTTTGCGCAATCAATAATATACTTAATGCCCCTTAATACACTTGGCTGTAACGGAGAATACAGATATGCAACATCGTCATTTCCTCTGTCGCAAGCCATTGTATAACCCGTAAGGTCATTTGTACCGATGCTGAAAAAGTCGGATTCTTTTGCAAGAATATCAGCAATCATAACTGCCGCCGAGGTTTCTGTCATAATGCCGACAGGGATATTTTCGTTGAACTCTACTCCCTGCTCTCTAAGCTCAGCCTTAACCTCTTCTACAAGCGCCTTGCCCTCTCTAAGTTCTTCAACAGCTGTAATGAGTGGGAACATAATTCTTACATCACCAAATGCACTTGCTCTTACAATTGCTCTGAGCTGTGTTTTAAATAAATCCTTATGCTTTAGGCAATATCTGATTGCTCTGAAGCCCAAGAACGGATTTTCTTCCTTTTTAAGTCCGAGATAAGGAATTTCCTTGTCGCCGCCGATGTCAAGAGTTCTGATAATAACAGGCTTGCCCTTTAGTGTGAGCGCTGCCTTTTTGTAAGCGTCAAACTGCTCGTCCTCTGTAGGCAAAGCGGTTCTGTCCATAAATAAAAATTCCGTCCTGAACAAACCAACGCCCTCGCCGTCTGCATCAACCGCCTTTATTGCGTCCTCCGGCTTGCCGATATTGCAGAAAAGCTCGTATTCCTCACCGCTTAAAGCTTTAGTTGCCTTGCCTCTGAAATTTTCAAGTTCTTTGCGCTCTTTAAGAAAATTAATTCTCTTTGTATCGTACTCCTGAATAACAGCGTCATCCGGCTCATCAATTACTACGCCCTCACTGCCGTCAACGATTACATAAGCACCGGCCGAAAGTTTTGAAACCGCACCGTTTACGCTTAGCACGGCGGGAATTTCAAGTGCTCTTGCAAGGATAGCCGAATGAGATGTTTTGCCGCCTGTTTCGGTAATAATTCCGACAATATTTTCTTTATTGATGCCTGCTGTCATGGACGGAGTAAGTTCTTTTGCGACAACTACCGTGCCCTTTGGCGCTGCCGAAAGTTTTACTTCTTTTACTCCGAGCAAAATGCTTAGCATACTTGTTTTTAAGTCTTTTACATCTGCCGCTCTCTGCTGTGTAAGTTCGTCATCTGTGGCAGAAAACATAGAGATGAACATATCGCACATATACTCAAGTGCAGCCTCGGCGCACTGACCGTTATCAATCAACTTTTCAATTTCGCCGCACATATACGGGTCTTTCATCATCTGAATGTGACCCTCAAGAATTTCTGCCTCTTTTTTACCTGCCGACGCTTTCAGCGCATCTGCCTGTGCCGCAGTATTGTCGCAGTATATTTTAACCGCATTTCTGAAACGCTCAACCTCTGCCTCGGTATCCGTAACAGTTACATTATTATATTCAAGTTTTGCTTCTTCTACAATCATTACTCTTCCGAGTCCGATACCCTCGGAAGCGGGTGTTCCGTGTAACATAACCTCACCTGCTTTCAAATTTTAGAAAGAAAGCGTGCCAAAAGACACGCTCCCGTTTTTATTCACCAAGTCCGCTTTCTATAAGCTCTACTGCCTTTGCAAGAGCCTCTTCTTCGTCAGGACCGTTACATTCTATTACAAACTCGCTGCCGCACTTAATACAAGCTGCAATAATATTTAAAAGACTTTTTGCATTGATTTTGCTTGAGTTGAAATCAATTGTAACATCACTCTGGAACTTTGCCATTGCTGTTGCAAATACTGATGCGGGACGCATATGAAAACCTGATGCATTATTTAATGTAAGTTTTTTTGATACCATAATATAAAACCCCTTTATAATAGTTTTGTGTTAGACAGGGAGGGCTACTCCCTGTCTGAATTAAGTTTATTTTATCATATTTTAAGAAAGAATGGAAGATTTTTTGTGAAATTTATTTAACTTTTTTAATCTCTCTGTTAAGAGGTTTTTTAAGAAGTGCAAGCATAAACATACCGATTACCGCACCTACAGCAAGTGCTACGAAGTAAAGAAGAGGATTACCGATTGTTGCCACTACGAAGATACCGCCGTGAGGAGCCATAAGAGTACAGCCGAATACTGCCGAAAGAGCACCTGCAACTGCTGAACCAACGATACATGAAGGGATAACCTGAAGCGGATGACCTGCTGCGTAAGGGATAGCACCCTCTGTTACGAATGAAAGACCCATAATGTAGTTTACTGTAGCGTTCTTTCTCTCGTCCTCTGTCCATCTGTTCTTGAAGAATGTGTTTGAAAGAGCGATTGCAATCGGAGGAACCATACCGCCAACCATTACAGCTGCCATAATCATATACGCTGCATCTGTTTGAGATGAAAGAGCACCTGTTGCGAATACATAAGCTGCCTTGTTGAATGGGCCGCCCATATCAATTGCCATCATTGCTGCAAGAAGTGCGCAAAGAGGAATCATAAGTGCTTCGCTGCTTGCCATTGCGTTGAGTGCGTTTGTCATACCTGTGTTGATTGCGCCCATAATCGGGTTTACGGCACACATCATAACGCCAACCATACCAAGACCTGCAAGAGGATAAATCAATACAGGTTTAATGCCTTCGAGTGATGCGGGCATCTTATCACAAAGTTTTTCAAGACCGAGAAGGAGATAACCGCCTGCAAAACCTGCGAGCAAACCGCCGAGGAAGCCTGACGGAACATCGCCGCCGGGAGAAGCAAATGTAGCGCCCGATGTAGCAAGGAAGCCGCCTGCAAGACCGACGAGAAGACCGGGTCGGTCAGCTATTGACATTGCGATAAAGCCTGCAAGAATCGGAACCATTACATTAAACGCAACACCGCCGATTGTCTTAAACCAAGCGGCAGCGGCATTTACTGTACCGAAATCTGCCGTACCTGCGTTACCTGCGATTGTATCAATAAGGAATGCGATTGCGATAAAAATACCGCCGCCGACAACGAATGGGAGCATATGAGATACACCGTTCATAAGGTGTTTGTAAAGCTGTCTGCCGATGCTTTCATTGTCGCCTGAATAATTGTCCTCTTTACTGTGAGAATGTGAGTGGAATACAGGAGCTTCACCGTTTACAATTTTATTAATAAGCTCCTCCGGTTTATGAATACCGTCAGCAACCTTTGTAGAGAAAACAGGTTTTCCGTCAAAACGAGCTGTTTCTACATTTTTATCGGCCGCAATAATGATACCGTCACAATTCTTGATTTCTTCTGCTGTAAGTACATTCTTTGCACCGCCCGAGCCGTTGGTTTCTACCTTAATTGTTATGCCCATTTTTTCGCCCGCCTTAACAAGCGCCTCGGCAGCCATATATGTGTGTGCAATACCTGTTGGGCAAGCTGTAACGGCAAGAACTCTGTAACCGCTCTTCTTTTCAGCAGGTGCGGCAGTTGTTTCCTCCGGGAATTTTTCTCTTTCCTTAGCGTCAATAATAGAGATAAATTCTTTCGGAGTTTTTGCGGCTTTAAGTTTCGCTGTAAAATCTTCATGCATTAAAAGCTGCATAAGTCTTGCGAGAACCTCAAGGTGAACATCACCGTCTGTTGTAGCCGCTATCATAAAAATAAGTTTGCAAGGCTGTCCGTCCGGAGCCTCATAATCTACACCGTTAGGAACTGTAATTGCAGCAAGTGCAGGAGCTTTAACTGCCGTGCTCTTTGCGTGCGGAATGGCAACTTCCATACCGACTGCTGTTGTTCCCATTTCCTCTCTTGCGAGGATTCCTTTCTTATACTCGGCTGCGTTTACAAGGTTTCCGCTCTTGTCGTGCAATGAAACGAGCTTGTCGATTGCTGCCTGTTTTGACGCCACTGATACATTAAGCTCTATGGCACTTTGTTTTAATAAATCAGTAATACGCATAAATTCTTCTCCTTTTTAGTTTATTTATTTCTACCCACTCAGAATTGAGCGAGCAATTCATCGATTTTATCTTTTGTGGCAAGTCCGTTTAAAAATGCTGTTGCATTTCCGCAGGCACTGCCGAGCTTTAACGCATAGGCGTAATCGTTTTTGTCAATGCAGCCGGCTACAAAGCCTGCTACCATCGAGTCACCCGAGCCTACTGTATTCAGTACCTTGTGACCTTTAATAACGCCCTCTTTATGAACCTTTCCGAATTCGTCAACAAGTAATGCACCGTCGCCGCCCAGAGAAACGAGAACATTTTTTGCACCCATTTTCTGCAATTCCTGCGCATATTTGACAACATCGCTTTCTGTCTTTACTGTTGTGTCAAAAATTTCTGAAAGCTCCTGACGGTTCGGTTTGATTAAAAACGGTTTGTATTTTAGTGAATTAACAAGCAACTTTTTAGTTGCGTCAACTACAATTCTTACATCTTTTCCGTCAAGTCTTTCGATAATTCTTTCATAAACATCGTCAGGCAATGTATTTGGAATATTTCCTGCAATGATAAGTGTATCACCACTCTGAATATTGTCGATTTTATCAAACAGATTCAAAAGTTCTTCCTCATCTATGTGCGGTCCTTGACAGTTGATTTCGGTTTCTTCGCCTGCCTTGATTTTAATGTTTATTCTTGAAATTCCGCTTTTAAGCGTGATAAAATCTGCTGTGATTTTAGGATTTTTAAGACCTTTTTCAATAGCCTCTCCGGTAAATCCTGCAACAAAACCAAGCGCTGTGCTCTTGATACCGAGTTCAGCAAGTACGCACGAAACATTTATTCCCTTGCCGCCGATGTAATATTCCTCGCTTGTTGTTCTGTTTGTAATGCCTGTCTTAAGCTCATCAAGACGAACGATGTAATCAATTGACGGGTTTAGTGTAACTGTGTAAATCACTTCATAACCTCCTTGATTATTGTTTTTTCCGAAAACTCATTATACGGGAGTTTGTCGGTTATAATACAGCAGTCTTTAAGCTCTGCAAAGGTAATCGGAAATACCTTTCTGAATTTGGTATTGTCGGCAAGAACAAAAGACATATAACTTCTTTTTATAACTTCCTCTTTGATCAAGCCCTCTTCCATATCAGGAGTGGTAAAGCCTGCATTTAATTCAATTCCGTTAGTACCCATAAAGGATTTTGTAAAGTTAAAGGTTTTCAGCGACCTTAAACCTTCCGCGCCCATAATAGCCTCGGTAGCAGGTTTGATTCTGCCGCCGATTGTGTATGTTGTAAGTCCCTTTCTTATAAGATTTTTTGCGTGGGTAATACCGTTTGTAACATAGGTTGCGTTTTTGTTTGTAATGTAATCTGTGAGAATATCAGTGGTTGTGCCTGCGTCTATATATACAAAATCCGTATCGTTAATAAGTTTTGCACAATAGATTGCGATTGCTTTCTTTTCGTCAAGCATTATACCTTCTCTTGATTTCACATCAGCCTCATATACGCCCGAAAGCTGGTGAATGGAGGTTGCTCCTCCGAATACTTTATTAAGCTTGCCCATCTCGTCAAGTGTTGTGAGGTCACGCCTTATGGTTGACTCCGATGTATTCAAAAGCTTTGTAAGCTCCTGTACCGTGACTGTGTTTTTCTCGCTTAATATTTGAAGTATTGTTTGGTATCTTTCCTGAGTAAGCATTTCCCTCACCTCTTGACTACATTATAACACCTGTTTTGTTAAAGTCAAGCAAATTCTTTCAAAAAAATTCATTAAAATTGAAATTCAGTTAGTTTATATCAAAAATCGCATATAATTTTGTGTGTTTTAACAAGTGATTTTGCTTTTGCATTTTTAAGTCATTCAAATTCAGTCATAAATCAGTCAAGATTATTCAAAAATATTCTATCCCGATTACTGTCTTTTTATTCCCGTATTTTATCATTTATAAAAGCAAAAAGCTGTTCGGTAACTCTTGCCCGAACAGCTTTAATGTACTTTTAATATTAAATTTTAATTACGAAGCAATAATAGTCTGAATCTTTGTAACATCGGCAACATCAATTTTACCGTCGCCGTTTGCGTCTGCCGCCTTTGTATTTTTAATTACATATGATGAATTGCCCGAAAGATACATCTGTAAGTATGTAACATCCGATACATCTATTTTGCCGTCATTATTTATATCACCTACAGGTACAGTTTCCTCCTGCAATGCTTTGAATGTAATTTTATTTTTGGTTGCGTATGTCTGCGCCTTTGTATTTTTATAGCCGTAAATTATAAATCCGTCAATAACTCTGCCATCACTATAGCCCACTGCGGTTGTACCAAAATATGTAACACTCTTTGGAATAGTAATAGATTTCATAGCTTGGCAATTTTTAAATGCAGATGTTTCGATTGATGTAAGAGTATTCGGCAAAGTTACCGAGGATAATTTTGTACAGTCATAAAAGGACATTGAACCTATTTTTTTAACTGTATTTGGAATGGTTATCTGTGTCAGATTTGTTGCTTTACTAAACAAATTATTCGGCACTGATGTTGCTCCGTTTTCGATTATAGCTGTTTCTATTCCTGAATCCCAAAACACATAATTACCATTTTCAGTTACAGTCTTTGGAATAGTAATTGATTTGAGAGCTTTTGTACTGTCAAATGCTCTGTAACCAATTTCGTTTAGATTTTTCGGTAAAGTTACCGACGAAAGTTTTACACAATGATAAAATGACATTGAACCTATTTTTTTAACTGTATTCGGAATTGTTACTTTAGTTAAATTTTTAGCGTTACTGAAAAGATTGTCTGCTACTGCTGTTGCACCGTTTTCGATTGTGGCTGTTTTTAGTCCCGAATCTTCAAACACATCATTGCCTGCTTTGGTTACAGTCTTCGGTATTGTAATTGTTGTGAGCGCTGTTGTTCCGTTAAATGCGCTATAGCCGATTTCGGTAAGAGTATTTGGCAAAGTTACTGATGATAGACTTTTACAACCGTAGAATGACATTGAGCCTACTTTCTTTACTGTATTCGGAATTGTTACTTTAGTTAAATTTTTAGCGTTACTGAAAAGATTGTCTGCTACTGCTGTTGCACCGTTTTCGATTGTGGCTGTTTTTAGTCCCGAATCTTCAAACACATCATTGCCTGCTTTGGTTACAGTCTTCGGTATTGTAATTGTTGTGAGCGCTGTTGTTCCGTTAAATGCGCTATAGCCGATTTCGGTAAGAGTATTTGGCAATGTTACCGATGATAGACTTTTACAACCGTAGAATGCCATTGAACCGACAACTTTTATTGTATTTGGTATTTTAACAGAAGTCAATGTGCTATTGTTGTAAAAAGAATTAGCAGAAATTTTTACAACATTTTTATTTAAAATTTGTGACGGAATTGTAATATTGGTTGCTATACCCTTATATCCCGCAATATTTACGGTATCATCTGAATTTACAGTATATTCATAGTTGCCGCTTATAAAAATAGTTGCCGCATTTGCTGTAATTGAAATCACAGATAACCCGCTTACAGCTAAAACCACAGCAATAATTGATGCTAAAAATTTTTTCATTTATTTTCTCTCCTTGTCATTATGACAAAATATTTTATATACTTCTCAATATACAATAAAAATAATAGCAAATATGAAATTTACTGTCAATACAAAATTGTGCAATTCAGTTACATATACAATCATCAAAAATATAAATTTTTTTATTTGTCAACTTTAACACAAAAAGGTCACATCATTGCATAAGCGGAAAGTATTTGTGGGCTTTGCCCACACCCACAGCCTTTGAAAAGGTTGACCAAACTTTTATAATTGCTTGGAAAATCAATTTGCTAAACCATAATTTATTAATGCTATCTCAAATAATCTTATAGCCTTTGACCGAAAACAAATCAAAGGCTATATATTTTTCTCAATATTACTTTTCAAAATCAATTGAAAGGCTCTTTTTGTCGGAAGTAAATTTACGGCACGCTACCCCTGCCGACTGCAACATTCTTTTGGACGCAACAGTTGCGGCGCTGTCGGCATATTTATCATAAAGATAAACGACCTCTGCTATACCCGATTGAATAATGGCTTTTGCACATTCATTGCAAGGAAAAAGGTCAACATACAGCCTTGCGCCCTTAAGATTTTTGCCTCTTGCATTAAGTATAGCATTAAGCTCGGCGTGTACCACATAGCTGTACTTTGTGTCTTCACCATCTCTGCACCACGGATAATCATCATCGGAACAGCCGAAAGGAAAGCCGTTGTAACCCGTGGAAAGAATGATATTGTTATTGTCTACAATACACGCGCCTACTTGAGTGTTCGGGTCTTTACTGCGCTTTGAGGCAAGAATAGCCACACCCATAAAGTATTCGTCCCATGAAATATAGTCTTTTCTCTTCATATTATCTTTATCCTCCTTATCAATAACCTGATTTTTTCAAGTCTGCAAGTATCTGCACATAAAATTCTCTTATGTCAAAGTCCTCAATATTTTCACGGTTAAGGTCAATCATATCTCCGTGAGAAATACCTCTTTTACCTTTTGTAGTAATGTATGTATATTTTTCGCCCCAGGCAAAGGAGTTTTCTGAAACCAAGCCGTCATTCTCGCCGTCAAAATATTTTACAAGATTGTATGAAAAGTTAAGCGGAAATTTTCCTCCCGACGCTCTGTTCAGCTTTGAACCAAAGCTCTGATAATAAACCTTCGGTGAGTCAAATACATCAGCGTTAAGTTTCGTACAATTTGCCTGCGTAAGGTCGGTTACGGCAGAGATGAAGTCGGGATTTTTGTCGCCAAACTTTAAAAGTGCGTTATTGTATGCAAAAGCAATTTTGTTTTTAACATTAGGCGAAACTTTTGCTAAAAGATAGTCGGCAAAACCGCAGCCACGATGCGGAGTGTTTATTGTGGTGAGCGATGCTGTCATATCTTCAACACCGTAACAGGCAATCGCCTTTCTGCAATCAAGCCCGCCCTTTGAATGAGCAATAATGTTCAGCTTTTCACAACCTGTTTCCGCAACGATTTGTTTAATTCTCTCGGCAATCTCTTTGGCGCTGTCATCTACAGATGCGGCCGATTCGTGATTACCGTAGTAAATTTCTGCGCCGTTTGCAATAAGCTCTGCCGGCACTCTGCCCCAATAATTGAAATATGCGCTGTCACGAAAAAACACACCGTGCACAAGCAACACAGGGTATTTTGTTTTGCAAATTTTCTCATTAATTCTTTTTCTATCTTGTTCGGCTTTATCAATCTCAAAATTAACCTCTTGCATAGTTATTTTTATAATAACGCCAAGACAAAATAAATTTACAATTGGAATAAAACCGCAAATTATTCCGATAAACCTATGCTTTATGCCAAGTTGAACCGATGTGCAATAAACGGAAATGATACCGTTCCAAAACAAAATAAACTCCGCAAGCAGAGCACCTCCAAGGCAAAGCGCCCATTTTACCCAATTGTCAGGTAACATTTGAAAAGCCGACTGAATATAAATCAGACTTGAAAGCAGAGTTGTTATTAAAAATTGCAAGAGCAATTCACTGCCGTGTGCAATCATTCTGAATTTAAAAGACGGATAGCCGCCCTTTGCAACAGACGGAAAAACATTTGCGGCAACAAACGCAAAAGCACTGATAAGCGGCAAATACCACCTGTCAAGCATCTCTGCAAGAAAAATGCCGTTAATACCGACCATAAGCATAAGCGTGAGCAACAGCCTATAAAAGAATGTAAACACTCCGGATTTTTTCATTAAATCACCCGTTTTTATAATAACACGCACACACAAAAATTGCAACAAAAAAGCGGATGCAACTAATGCAACCGCTTTAAGATAATTATTTAATTACACCATAAGACTGCAAACGAGATCTGCATATTCGCCAGGATTTTCAATCGGAAGTCCTGCAATGAGGAGAGCCTGATCGTAGAGAAGCTCTGCGTACTTCTTTGCTTTTTCAATATCCGTCTGCACTGCGCTTTCCATTGCCTTTACAGCCGAGTGATTCATATTAAGTTCAAGCACTCTCTGTGCTTTCATACCGCTGTCAGGCTGAACCGCATTGAAGTATTTTTCCATTTCAAATGAAATGCCGCCCTTTGCGGTAAGGCAAACAGGGTGAGAAACCAACTTTTTAGACGCAACAACTTCGCTTACCTTTTCGCCGAGTGTTTCTTTTACAAAAGTAAGGATTGCACTGCTGTCCTTTTCTTCCTCTTTGTTTTCATCATTCTCAATACCGAGGTCATCGTTTGTAGCCGAACAGAAACGCTTGTCCTTGTACTGCATAAGAGTCTGGAGTGAGAACTCATCAATTTCTTCTGTACAATAGAGAATTTCGTAACCCTTTGAACGCAAAAGTTCTGTCTGCGGGAGATTGTCAATTGAAGAAATGTTCTCGCCGACTGCAAAGTAAATAAACTTCTGATCCTCTTTCATTCTGTCAACATATTCCGAAAGAGTTACAAGTTTTTTCTCTGTAGAAGAGTAATACATAAGTAAGTCTTGTAATTCTTCTTTATGCATACCGTAGTCGGCAGATACTCCGTACTTAAGCTGTCTGCCAAAGGCATTGAAGAACTTTTCATAATTTTCTCTGTCATTTGCAAGCATTGAAGTAAGCTCGTTCTTAATCTTCTTCTCAATGTTCTGTGCAATAGTGATAAGGTGACGGTCATGCTGGAGCATCTCTCTTGAAATGTTAAGAGAAAGGTCTGCACTGTCAACAATACCCTTTACAAATCTGAAATGTTCAGGCAAAAGCTCCTCGCAGTTTTCCATAATAAGAACACCGCTTGAATAAAGCTGAAGTCCCTTTTTGTATTCCTTTGTATAGTAATCGTAAGGTGCCTGTGACGGAATGAAAAGCAATGCTTTGTATGTAACAACACCCTCTACGGAAGTTACGATTGTATGCAAAGGCTTGTCCATAGCCATAAACTTTTCACGATAAAAATTATCGTACTCTTCCTGCTTAACATCTTTCTTTGCTCTTTGCCAGATTGGGAGCATACTGTTAAGAGTTTCGGTTTCTGTATAATCCTCATACTCCGGTTTTTCGCTGTCCTTGGTTTCTTCCTTAACTCTGCTGTGAGTCATATCCATCATAATCGGATAGCGGATATAGTCGGAATACTTCTTGATAAGTCCCTGGATTCTGTACTGCTCAAGGAACTCATCATAGTTTTCTTCCTCTGTATTGTCCTTAATTTCAAGTACAATTGTTGTACCGATTTCGTCCCTCTCTGTTTCGGTGATTTCGTAACCGTCTGCGCCGTCAGATTCCCACTTGTAAGCTGTGTCACAGCCGTATTTCTTAGTAACAACGGTAATTTTCTTTGCTACCATAAAAGCGGAGTAAAAGCCGACGCCGAACTGACCGATAATGTCAATATCGTCCTGCTTTTCGCTCATTTCCTGCTTAAACTTGTATGAACCCGAAGATGCGATTGTGCCAAGGTTGTTTTCAAGGTCGTCTTTATCCATACCGATACCGTTATCGGTAATTGTAAGTGTACGGTTTTCCTTGTCGGGCTTTATAAAAATCTTAAAATCATCTCTGCTCATATTAAGCTTATCGTCTGTAAGTGCAATAAAGCAAAGCTTATCAATAGCATCGCTTGCATTTGAAATAAGCTCTCTAAGAAAAATCTCCTTATGAGTATAAATTGAATTAATCATCAGGTCGAGAAGTCTTTTTGACTCTGATTTAAATTCTTTCTTAGCCATAAAATTACTTCCTTTTTAATTAATAATGCGTACTACATTCTTTCGTACTAATATTATATTATACATCATTTTGGTTAAATTTTCAATAGATAAAGTATTGGTTATGTGTAATATTGTCTGCACACAAAAAAAGGCTCCGTCAAAAGACGAAGCCTTAAATTTGTGAAAATATTAAGCTGTACGATTAAGCCTTACCGACTGAACCGAAGAGTTCCATTTTCTCTTTAACAGTAGCCTTGATAGCCTCTGCGCCCGGAGCAAGGAGCTTTCTTGGGTCAAAGCCCTTACCCTCTAAGTCCTTACCTGCCTCAACATACTTTCTTGTAGCATCTGCAAATGCAAGCTGGCACTCTGTATTTACATTGATCTTTGAAACGCCGAGTGAAATAGCCTTCTTGATCATATCAGCAGGGATGCCTGTACCGCCGTGGAGAACGAGTGGCATATCGCCTGTAAGCTGCTGAATCGCATCAAGAGTTTCAAAGCTAAGGCCCTTCCAGTTTGCAGGATACTTACCGTGAATGTTACCGATACCTGCAGCGAGCATTGTTACGCCAAGGTCAGCAACCATTTTACATTCCTTAGGATCTGCGCACTCGCCCATACCGATAACGCCGTCTTCCTCACCGCCGATTGAACCAACTTCAGCCTCAAGTGAAAGACCGAGAATGTTACAAGCAGCTACGAGTTCCTTAGTCTTAGCAATGTTCTCTTCGATTGGGTAGTGTGAACCGTCAAACATAATTGAGCTGAAACCTGCCTTAATGCAAGCCTTAGCGCCTTCGTATGAACCGTGATCAAGGTGGAGAGCAACCGGAACAGTAATGTTAAGCTCTTCGAGCATACCGTTTACCATACCAACGATTGTCTTGTAACCGCACATATATTTACCTGCGCCCTCAGATACACCGAGAATTACAGGTGAGTTAAGCTCCTGAGCAGTTAAAAGAATTGACTTTGTCCACTCAAGGTTATTGATGTTGAACTGACCAACTGCATAGTGGCCTGCTTTTGCTTTTGTAAGCATTTCTTTAGCGTTTACTAATGGCATATTAATCTTCCTTTGTAGTAAATTTTCGGAACAAAAAATATAGTCGCTCCGAGTTACTTTTATTATACAATAAATCATTTCAAATATAAAGTCTTTTGCAAAAGTTTTTTGGTTTTTTGAAGAAATTACAGGAAAAATCTTGTAAAATCACCTAATTTTCAATATATACTCACATAAGCGTGATATAATTTTGTTGCTTTTAAAACAATAAAGTTATATAATACTTATGAAAGCTATGAATTAGTAATTCATAATTAAAAAGTTTGCAACATATAAGTTTGACTTAATTATTTTATACAATTACGAATTATGCATTACTAATAAGGAGATATTTTTATGGATAATAATTTCAATTCTAATAATCAGTTTGAACCTGAAAAGCCTTTTACCGAAAAACCGACCGAGCCGCAGACTGCGCCTGTTTTTGAAACCGAAAATACAGAAAACAACGCAGAAACGACTAACGAACAATCGGTCACACCGCAGTATCGAAATTTTGAGCCTGAAAAACCGTTTGAAAATGGATTTTCTCAACCGCAGCAACCGCAAAATGACTTTGCTCCTCAAACACCGAATTTTGAACAGCCGCAGCAAAACGGATATTATCAAAACAACGGCTGCAACGGACAATACAACCCAAACTTTAATCAGCAGTATAATCCGAATCCGCAATATCAACAGCCGTTTAATCCGCAACCGCCTCAATATCAGCCGTACGGCAGTCCGCAGGCTGGCGGCAGACCTGTGTATCAGCGTCAGTATGGACAATACGCTAATCCACAGCAGCAATATTCTCAACCGTACGCACCACAGTATCAACAATATCAACCGCAGTACGGACAGCAGAATTATCAACAGCCAAACTTTAATCAGCAGCCATACGGACAGCCTTATGTGCCGCAGCAAAAGCCGCCTGTTGATTATTCAAATACATACGCACAACCGCCAATGCCGAATATGCCACGCAAAAAGATGACACCCGGCATAATTGTAATAATAGTTGTGCTGTCATTGCTTTGTGTAGGCAGTATCTGCGGAATGATTGCCTATGTTGCGTCAAATTCAAACGGTAGCAAAAATAATACAAATAACAGCTATACATTTACATTACCGAGTAACAATGACAGTTCAAGCACGCAAGAGCATAATGAATCCGATTACAGCAACAAGACAAATTCTTCTTATGAGGGAATTGACTTAAAAGCTAAACCGAGCGATGCCAAAGATTCCAAATACAACACCGAATATGCAAGCAACGAAGTAACAGATTCTATTGTCGGCGTTCTTTGCTATTCAGACGAAATCACAGATGATTCACAGTGCACTTCGCAGGGCAGCGGAATTATAATTACATCAGACGGTTATGTGGTTACAAATGCTCATGTAGTTGGCAACAGCAAAACTCTCTACCTTATACAGGTCGTTACTTCCGACGGCAAGCAGTACAAAGCAGGTGTTGTTGGTTACGATACACGCACAGACCTTGCTCTTTTGAAAATGGACGATGCAAGCGGACTTAAGGTTGCAAACTTCGGTAACTCCAAAGATGTTTCACTTGGTGAAAGTGTAATAGCTATAGGTAATCCTGGCGGAGTTAAGTACAACAACTCAATCACTCAGGGTATTGTATCTGCAGTTGACAGACAGAGCAGTATTACGACAAATGTAAAATTCATTCAGACAGATGCAGCCATTAACCCCGGCAATTCCGGCGGCGCTCTTGTAAATATGTACGGTCAGGTAATCGGAGTTTCATCCGCAAAAATAGCCGCTACAGATTATGAGGGTATGGGCTTTGCAATTCCTTCTGCCACAGTAAAAGATGTTATTGATGACATTATGAAATACGGCTATGTGCAGGGCAGAGTAAAAATTGGCGTTACAGGTGAAAATGTACAGAGCAGTGGAAACACGCCTGCAGGCATTGCGATTTACAGCATTGACGAGGACGGTCCTTGCGCAAACACAGACCTTAAAGAAAACGATATTATCACAGGTGCCGACGGCAAAAAGGTAAGCAACTTCGCCGAGTTCTATGATATACTCGAAAGCCATAAAGCAGGCGATACAATTGAGCTTGAATATTACCGCAGCTCAAACGGCAGTACAGATAAAGTTACCATAACTTTGCAGGAAAGCAAGTAATAAAATTATATAATCATAACGACCGCTGTCCGATAATGACAGCGGTCGTTTTTTAAATTATACAACAAGTGGCTTTTCCTGTTGCTGTCGCATTTAAAGGGTAACACCGTTGTGTTTAGGCTGCCAAACAGCTTGCCGTTTGGCTATCGTTAGATTGTGTAAACGCAAAGTATTTGTGGGCTTTGCCCACAA
>ERZ773224.1391-NODE-1391-length-29991-cov-13.315740_pt1 | contig 29991 bp, 24 predicted proteins | sample MGYA00580526_ERZ773224 | MGnify/ENA primary metagenome ERZ773224 (study PRJEB29015, sample SAMEA2737743) | human gut metagenome | biome: human gut; feature: human-associated habitat; material: faeces | place: China | collected 2012 ... | reverse complement strand
TCGGGCTTCTCGCTGTCAATGCCGTTGTTGACCGCGATAAAGCGCACATTGTTCCGTCTGAATATCTCCATCGCGTTGCCGACTTGGAGATAGTCGCGCCCCCAGCGGGTAAGGTCTTTCATAATGCAGACACCGATTTTCCCGTTTTCCACATCGTCCATCATGCGGGAGTAGGCGGAACGGTCAAAAAACCTGCCGCTTTCGTCATCGTCGATGTAGTGCCGGATATTGGTTAGGTGCTGCCCTCTGGCATAGTTCTCCAAAAATATTTTTTGGTTCTGTATGCTGTTGCTCTCGCCGCCGTCCCTGTCCTCGTCGCCCACGGAAAGGCGGGAGTAAAGGGCTGTAATTTTGCTATAATCAGTCATGTGCATAACCTCCTGTGCGTCCATGTATGTGTCATTTACACTTAAAATTATGCACTCCAGCGGGCTGTGCCGTACTCGGCATCGCGGCGAAATTTCTTTGCTTTTTTCGCCTTGCAGTAGATCAGCAGCCGGAAGCCGACTGCGCCCACAATGCCGACAAACCAATCCAGCGGGGCAAGGCCGGGGGCAAAGCTGGCAAAGGCCGCGCCGATGGTCTGGCCCAGCCCCAGCAGCTTTTCCCCGAAGCCCGCACCAGCGGCCAGACGGTACGCCGTGCCGATTTTCAGGCAAAACCAGCCGATGAACAGGTACGGGATATTCGGAAGAACATACTTCCTGATTTTATCTGTCGCCATGCGCCGCCTCCTTTGTCAGCTCCCGCTGGGGCTGCTTTTTCACCTGTTCCTCCGCCTGCCGGAGTTGCTCCCGGATCGGTGTCTGCCGGGACTTGGCCCGTTTCAGCTCCAAACGGGAATACTCGGCAAAGCAGCCTGTGATGGCGTCGGCCTGCCGTGCCTTGAACAGAAGCAGATATTTTTCATCCCCCACACGGCGGATGGCATAGTCCACGCCCCATTTCCGGGCCACCTTGTCAAACAGCTTGGGCGTGTCCACCTCAATGGCGTTGGTGTCCCCGCCGTGGCCCATGAGCTTTCGCACACTCTGCTTGCCGTGGGGCGTCTGCGCCTTGCGGTGCTCCTTGGCAATCTTCCGGCCCACGGCGGCCACCACATAGGCCAGCGCACGGGCGGTCAGCTTGGACGCCTTGACGCTGACGGCGATGGTCTGCCGGGACACTTCATCTCCGACGATAGCTTACACCTCCTTTGCCCTCTGGCCACCGTGACCAGAAGCGGCCTATCTGTCCTCGCGGCTGGTGGGAAGCCGCAGCTTTTCCTCGTTCAGCGCCGAACGGTCTATGACCTCCTGATACGCCGCCATCTGCTCCCGGATATTCAGCTTGGGATAGGCAAAGATGCGGTGCTCCGGGGGAATATTCTCCATTCCGTGATACCGCTCCACAAAGCTGCCGCCGTTATTGAACACATAGCCGCCAGGGGCAAAATGGCCGCCGTCGTTGATCCGTGCGTCCCGCCCGTAGGCTTCAAAGTCGAAGTAGGGCAGCACATTGTCCGGTACATCCAGCATTTCCATTTCCTCGATATAGGCCCGGCCCAGCGCCTCCTCACTGTCGATACCGGGGTAGAAGTCATAGCAATCCAGATTTTGCGCGAGGTTGATCAGGTCATGGACGCTGCCCGTGTATTCGCCGCTGTCAATGACGGCCTCAAACTTTTCAATGTCGCTCTGGTCGAGGTCAGACAGCACATGAGCCAGATGGTTCAGCTCGTCAATGCTTTCATACTCGCCCAAATGGTCATACAGGCCCAGCACATCACCGTCAAATGAGGTAATGAAGATTTCCTCATACCGTACCCCATCCACGCCGATGCGCTTCAAAAGGGCCTGCACCTCCTCCGTGGTGGCCGGGAATTTCAGCGTTTCGCCCACAAGCCGCCCCTCGTTGTATTTGCCGAGGTTGGTAATGTAGGCTTCAAACAGGGATGACATTTTCAGCACCTCCTTGTCAGAACATCGTATATGCCGCGCACAATGTACTCGGCGCAGGGCAGCGCGATAGCATTTCCCAGCGCCCGGTAACGGTGGGCGGACAGGATTTCCTCACCATCCGCGCCGCACTTTGTCCAGCCCTCCGGCAGCCCCATGAGCCGTTCACATTCTCTTTCCGTGGGAAAGCGGACACAGCCCCCGGCAGGATCGTCCTCATACCAAAAGGCAAAGGGACTGACCGCACTGGCTAACAGAGTGGGAAAAGGGTCAGTTGGCAGTCCGAAGCTGTTTCGGAACGCCTCAGTTGTCCGCTCCTTTGCCGATGCCCGCATACGGTAACATTGAAAGGGTCTGGTGATCGGTACACGCCGCCCTGCTTCAATAAAAGAGCTTCGATTTCCGCAGGCGGCGGACAGCCCGCAATCTCCGCCAGACGCAGAAATTGACTGCACTGTGCGGGGCTTAAAAAGTATTTCGTGGGAACATTGTCCTCCAAAGTCTGCCACAACAAAGACGCGCTGCCGTCGTGCCAGTCGGGGGCTTGCCCAATGCTGGGCATCCATGAGCCGCCATGCGAGATCGGGTGTGTGCCCTCGCACCATTCCGGCTCCTGCCCATCTTCCAGAAGCAGGCATTGAAATGTCGGCGGCTGTGAACGCTGAGAGCACGGCTCTAAAGTCCATCCGGTCATTTGAAAAAAACGCTCCCATGACGTTCTCCCAAACAGCGATTGCTGGAAATATACCATTTGTCGCCTCCCTCATTTCACGGATAATACGGATCGCATGAAAGAACAGACTGGATTTTTCCCCGGCAAGACCGGCCCTGTTGCCGATCTGAGAGAGGTTCTGGCAGGGTGAGCCAAAGGTGATGATGTGGACGGGCGGGATGTCGCCGCCGTTCAGCTTTGTCACATCCCCTAAATGCGCCATACCGGGAAAGTGGCGTTTCGTTATGGAGATAGGCGCTTTTTCTATCTCGCTGGCCCATGCGGGCACGATACCGCAGCGCACCGCCGCCAGCGGGAACACGCCGATCCCGTCAAACAGGCTCCCCAGCCGGATCTCGCTCATATCAGCGGCGGCCCTGACGCTTTACGGTCAGGATGCCGTCCAGCGTGGTTGCCGTGATCCCCAGCCGCTGGGCAACAGCCACATCGTTTTTCATGCCTTCCGTGGAGATACTGCCGCACACCACCAGCACATGAGAGCGGCGGAGCAGGTCACGGCCCATGTCGATGCCGCTCTTGTGCTCCTCGGGAACGGCGTCGTTCAGGAAAAGGGGCTGATAGAGCGTGGGGCAGATGGGCGAAAAGCCCGCCTCATAGACAGCGCGGCAATACTTGGCGGCCTGCTCCGTCGCCTCGCAGGGATCGCCGCTCCACGCGGCGGTGATATACGCAAGGGGTCGTTTCATTGTGAAAACCTCCATTTTTATAATGTAGTGGGTCAACCTTTTTCCCCCGCCCTTTTCCAATCTTGGAAAAGGGGGCGGCTCTGGAGGATATACCCCCGCCGCTTGCCGGAGAAAAAGCACAGCCGGGGCAGGCGGTCAAGGGCAAGGCCGCCGCACACGGCGGGGCGAAGCCCCCTTGACAGCCCACTCCCGCCTGTGCTCGATTACGGGCGGCGACGGGGGATATAACCCAAAGAGCCTGTCCTATCGGGGCAGCAAAAAGCCTCTGGTCATGGTGGCCAGAGGTCGTTACTTTTCCATATCCATTTTCTTGTCGGGCTTGGCAAGCTCGGGCGGCTGCCGCTCTTTCCAGTCCTCCAGCAGCGTCATGATCTGGTCTTTCATCTGCCGGGGCGTGGCCTCCTTACCAAAAAACTTTTCCAGTTCAGCGCCAGTAATGATCACGTCACGATCCTCCTTTTTCTTTTCTTCACACAAAATACCGTCGATCACGTCCGGGGAGAGCTTGTTTTCCTTGTCCAGCTCACGGAGCCGCTTTGCCTGACCCTTGGAGGGCGAAGCCTGCTGGCCCTCAATGGACACGGCGATATACTTCTGGTGCTTGGGCCGCACACGGGAAATTTCCACAGCCGGGGTGAAAGACAGCTTTCCGTCATCCATCGTCTGCTTCAATTCCGGCACAAGATCATTGAGCCAGATATACCGCTGTACGGTTTTCACGCTCATGCCGTTGCGTTGGCCCACGCTTTCAAGTGAGAGCTTTCCGGCCTCGGCGCTGTCGCCGCGCGCCCCCTGATGCTTGATGGCCTCATACTGCATTTTCAGGGACATAGCCTTTTCGCTGGGCAAAATCGTTTCACGCTGACGGAGGTTGTCATCCGTCATAGCGAGAATGGCCTCGTCATCCGTCATATTGCGGACGATACAGGGCATATTGCGATACCCGGCAAGCTGGCTGGCCATCTGACGACGGTGGCCTGCGATGATCTCATAGCCGCCACCCTCGCGGGGGCGCACCAGCGCGGGCTGGTTGACGCCGCCGTTGCGGACGCTCTCCACCAGAGATTTCATTTCCGCATCGTCACGGACACCAAAAGGATGATCCTTGAACGGGTGCAGGTCGGAAAGGTCAAGATAGACAATTTCCTCTTTCTCAGCGCGGGTAGCGTCACGGGGCGTAGGCGGCACTTCCGGGGCAGGGGGCGCTGCCTTTTCCTCGGGGGCCGCATGGGTCTTGCCAGCCTTGGGCGGCTTGGTCTGCTCCGGGGCTGTCTTTTCCGTCTTGGGCGGACGGCCTCGGCGGGGCTTTTCCACTTTTACCTCTTTCTTGACCCCCGGCTCGGTGGGCGTAGCTTTTTCGGCTTTTGCAGGGCGGCCCCGTTTGGGCTTGGGCTTCTCTGGCTCCGGCATGGGCTTTTCCCATTCCTGCTTGCTGTACTCGGTGACGGAAACAGGCTGGGCTTCCGGCTCCTTGGGGATGTCCGTCGGAGCATCCTTTTCCGGCGTGGAGCGCACAGCGGAAAGGTCAATCACCTTTGCGGACGGAGCAGGGCCGCCGCCCACATCAGGGATTTCGGCCTGCTCCATTTTTGGGGCCTTTCCCGGTATTTCAGGCGGAGCCTGTTCCTCCGTGGTAGGGGGATGCTTGTTTTCTTCTGCCATGACACGAATAACCTCCTTGACAAGAATTTAGGCCATGCCGCACGGCTGGCCCATATCGGCACACAGAGAAAACGCTGTCTGCATACAAAAACACCGCCTATGTCCTGTTAGGCGGTGCATTGTGTAAGGCTTGGCAGCTCATTTTCAGTTGTTTTTCTCTGTGTGCCCTTGTCAAGCGATGTTTGAAACGGCGCTGACGAAGTCCATGCCCTGCACCTTTATAAGGTAATCCAGTGCGCTTATGCCGCCTATTCCTGTTGACCACTGATACCATTTGCCGTTTGAGATTTTAAGGCTGTCGTGGCTGCGGAGGGTATACACATTGGACGAAAACCGCACCAGCTCTTCCGGCTCATGCTGCTGCAAATAAGAAAGGAGATCGAGCTGCCTGGCCTGCTCAATCTCCTGCGGGGTTACGTATGATTTTGTAAGACTCAAATAGGTTTTACACCTCACTTTTTTAGGTATTTAGATACAAAAAAAGACGTCGATTTATCACCGGCGTCTTGCATAAAGTACAGCTTATCTTTTTGTGAATTCATATAGCTCGGGAATTCTATCCTGTACGACGTTCCAAACAGCAACCATGTCCAGAGTTTGATATTTATGGGCTGCTAAATCTCTCATGCCTGCTATCCTCTTCCAAGGTATTTCGGGATGATCATTACGATACTCGATAGGGAGCGCCTTGACGAGTTCACCGATATTAATTAAGGACATCCCTACTGCATTGCGAACAAGCTTATTGCTCAGAAAATCTTCTAATTCCATATCTCGAACAAAATCAAAGATGTCTTCGCAGCATTCTCGGATGTGGTCCAATATCACATTAACTCTAACCATATATTACCCTCTCATCTGTATAGACTGAATCCGCAAATGCTCCGCTTTTCAATGATTCATATGTGATTACGTCAAACGGGACTTGCAATGCTTCCTCAAGATCCTGCTTAAGGCCGACTATATCCAACAGGTCATACTTTTTTCCAAAGGAGACTACAAGGTCAACATCGCTGTCTGGCGTGTTTTGACCACGGGCAACAGAACCGAACAGCGCAGCTTTCTTTATACCATACGACTTGAATAACGGTATCATCTCCCGTATCATTGCATCCGGCATGATTGATGCCTCCTTTCTAAAGGTATTCCTTTTATTATTATACCCGCGTTTTATCGGATACGCAACTTATAGCTTAACTTCAATCTGTAAAAGGAGCACCGAATTACTCGGTACTGACAATGGCTTCTGTAATTCATAAATGTGGTGTTTTCATCTTTCTTTACAGGAAGCCTTAACAGTCTCAATCTCGGTATGCTCAGGCTCTGCATCCAGCGCGGCGTTTTCCCGCTTATCCATATTAAGCAGCGCATTGAGTTCCGCAAGGCGGGCTGCCTTTTCGGAAAGCTCCTGTTCCTGCTCAAAAGGCTTTTCAACTTCCGCTTTTGCGTTCTCCATTTGCTCTTTCAGCGTAGCCAAGGCCTTTTCACAGGCGGAAAGGCGGGAGGGGAGCGATTCAAGCACATTTTCCATGCGTTGAATGTTGCCGTGAATATCGCTGCCGAGTTCCACGGTGTGGGATAGTTCTCCGCGCAACGTCATGCGGAACACCTTTGCAACAATGTCGTAGGACAGAAGCAGCGTAAACCCGCGATAGCTTCCTACCTCCTTTGGCTCAGGCGAAGTCATTGCCTTGCAGGCTTCAAGTATTGCTGTGCCGGCTTCCTTTTTCTCTTCATAGTGAGTACCGTACAGAAGCATGCCGGGGAAATCCTCGCTCTTGTGCCGCCCATACAGGGCAATATCCGCCTCATATCCATTGATTCGTTCCTGCGTCAGGCGAATTTCCTTGGGGTAATGTTTGAGCAGGCTGTCCTCAAGCATATACTTCTGCGAAAGGTAGTTGGCTTTCACAAGCTTCAGCCGTGATACTTCAATCTCCAAGTCCATCTTTTCCCTGATATACGGATTGCCCGTTGCCAATGCCTTGATTTCGGCATATGAAAGGGCGGTTTCGTCAACGTCCTCGCAGGAACGGACGGGGCTTTTGCTCGTCATTATCTGCGATATAAACTTTTGCTTGCTCTCAATCGTCTGCCACATGTAGCTGTCGAAGGTGTTCTCCGTAACATACCTGAATATATCAACTTTGCTGTTCTCGTTGCCCTGACGGAGAATCCTGCCTTCGCGCTGCTCAATGTCCGAAGGTCGCCACGGAATGTCCAGATGGTGCTCGGCAATCAGCCGCTTTTGTACGTTGGTTCCTGCGCCCATCTTTGCAGTGGAGCCAAGCAGAATACGCACATTGCCGGAGCGGACGTTAGTGAACAGGGCCGCTTTCTGTGCTTCGGTCTTTGCATCGTGAATAAAGGCAATCTCGGTTTCCGGAACGCCCATGCGGACAAGCTTTGCTTTCAGGTCATCGTACACATTGAACTTACCGTCACCATGCGGGGTAGACAGGTCGCAGAATACAAGCTGCGTTGATTTCTGCTCTTTGCTTGCTTCCCATATTCGGTGAATGTTATCTAAACACGTATTTACCTTGCTTTCGGGGTCATCCGGCAGCAGCTCATCCGTCAATCGCTGGTCAAGGGCAAGCTTTCTGCCGTCGTTTGTAATCTTCAAAAGGTTGTCAACCGTTGCGTCCACCATGCCGTTCCTGACCTTTTCGGCACGCTCCGCATAGGAATCAACCATATCCTTTTGAAATCCGGAAGGCTTAATGACCTCGTTGTGGTACTCCGCTTCGGGAACGGGAAGTTTCAGCATGTCGGCGGTCTGCACGTCAGCAACCTGCCTGAACATGGTAATGAGTTCCGGAAGGTTATAAAAACGGTCGAACCGCGTCTTTGCGCGATAGCCCGTTCCCTCCGGTGCAAGCTCGATTGCCGTAATGGTTTCACCGAATGTGGAAGCCCATGCGTCAAAGTGCTGCAAACCATGGGAGCACAGCGCGTCATATTGAAGATACCGCTGCATGGTATGAGGTAAGCCGGCAGTACCGACTCCCTCCCGAACCGTGCGGGCACCTCTCGATGCACACGGCTCTCCGTTTGTTATCGTTTTACGACTTCATCGAATTGTGAATCTCAATATGGCAGGACGGGCAGACCGCCAGCGTTTTACGCCGACGCTGAAGCATGATACGCTCCCATTCTTGTTCCCCATTAAGATCTTTCAGCCGCCGTACCTGATGCATTTCAAGCCCGTCGCAGTCCATCCCGCATAATTCACACTTGTTAGTGTGGAGGCGTATAGCCAGACTGTTGGGCTTGTCATACTTTTTGTAGATGTCCAGCATATCCACTTGACCCAACGCAGGTTCCGTTTTCTTTCTAAAGCCATCGTGGTAATAGACAGATTCTTTCATGCCGGATTTGGTCTTGTAGGCAACCGTGAATTCGCCATTCTTGACGTACCGTTCCTTAATCTTCCTTACCTTGCAGCGGTATTTGGAACCAAAGGTCTTGAGCATACTGTATTTCATACGGCTGGAGAAATGATTCAAGGTTGACACATTGCCCGCTATTGCGTAGTAATTGTACAATCCTCGTATCTCCGAATTGTAGCGACTGAGTATCTCAATATCCGTCCTGTTAATGAGTTTTCCTCTTGGCATGGTTTTCCATCGCTCTTTACCTGATTCATCCTTTTTAATGCGAATTGCGCCGTATTCCAGCAGCTTAGCCGTCCATTTTTCAAGCGGCATACGGAGCTGAACAACACCGCTGTATACCCGCTGGCGTTTCCCGTTTTTCAGACGCTTGATGTCCTGACTGCGCGATACGGATATATCGTAGCCAAGAAATCTTGCGTTTTCCGCAGTATTTGTAATCTTCGTCTTTTCTGTGGACAGGGTAAGCCCAAGCTTCTCTTTCAGAAACACAGTGAGGTCTTGTTTGAGCTTTTTTGCGTCCTCATGACTACCAATTACGCCCACGATAAAATCGTCTGCGTAGCGTACATACTGGATAGCCTTGTAGCTTGTCTCCTGCACCGGATGTGTAGGAAGCTTTCGCTGTTCGGAGCGCATCTGCCGGAGCGTTCTGGCGCACTCTTTCTTTTCCTCCACGCTTAAGTCATCCCAAACCTTGTCGTTCTTGGCTTTGTAGTAGAATATCTTCGATGCCATATTACGATGAGCGGGGTTTGCCGTGCGTGTCGGCTTGTAGAACCTTGCTTTGTATTCCCCCATATATCTGTCGAGCTCATTGAGGTAGATATTTGCAAGAATTGGGCTCATTCCCGACCCCTGCGGCGTACCGGAATAGGTCATGTGGTATTGCCATTGCTCCATATATCCGGCTTTCAGGAATTTCCACATGAGGCTGATGAACGCCTCATCGTCAATTCTTTTATGCAGGATGTCGATCAGTACATGGTGGTCAAAGCTGTCAAAGCACGCTTTAATGTCTCCCTCGACAAACCATTTTGCGCCTGTGAAGGTCTTTTGAATCTTCGTGAGCGCAGTATGGCAGCTCTTTTGGGGTCTGAATCCATGAGAAGCGTCTGAAAAGTTGGGTTCGTAGATGCTTTCCAGCAGCATTCGGATAACTTCCTGCACTAACTTGTCATCCCCGGATGGAATGCCAAGCGGTCGCTTTTTCGCCGGGTTGTTTTTCTTGGCGATATAAGTGCGGCGGGCAGGATTAGGCTGGTAGGAGCGGTCTTTCAGGGATTCTATCAGCTTTGCAATTCTCTGACTGCTCATACCGTCGATGGTGATGCCGTTTACTCCCGGTGTCATACTGCCGCCGTTTGCGTAGATATTCTTGTAGGCGAGCAGATAGAAGTCGGGATTATACAGATTTCGGTAAAGACGCTGAAACCTGTACTCGGGATTCTTCGATTTATCGCTTAAACTATTCAACACATCAGTTGGATTTCTCATAGTGCCTCACGCACCATCCTTTCATTTAGTATTGAAGAAACAAACTGCTTCCCTTCGCCATGTAGCAGAATTACCTGCATCCGTTTTTACGGCTTTCCCTGTCGGTTCAGGGTTAGCGGACTACTATGGAAGCTGTGTTACCTTGCCCACTAGCTGTGGGTTTAGGTAATCCCCGGTAGCATATATCAAACATTAGCGTTTTGTGTTGTCGGTTGCGATGTTCGCCATTTCCCTCTATCCGGAGGCGCTTCATTCCGAATATCCCACGGTTGTCCCTATACACATGACAACCGCCGGAATGCCGTGCGTTTCAGTTCCTTTCGCACGGAGACACACGATGGGTCCAAGCTCTGGCTATCGTTTAGGCAGTTTCGCTTTCAACCTCATACACAAATTTTCATCCCCATACACAGCGGTCATTTAGAAACTTTATTCACCGCTGCATACCAGCCGCTTTATGCGGTCAGCGACATGCTGCACTCCCCATTGGGTTTCCCCGTCCGGATAAGTCGCGGGATGACAGGTTGCTATTTTCACCTTCCTTTCCTGATATTTTTACCTGCCGCTTGCTAAAGGCGGTTTTTGATATATACCTTTACGGGCGCACGTACATCTCGGTCATGGAGTTGGAGATCGGCGTACCGGTTGCAAACACAATGCCGCGGTTTCCCGTAAGCTCATCCATATACCGGCATTTCATAAAGAGGTCGGAGGATTTCAGCGCCTCAGTCTGAGAAAGACCGGCTACGTTCCTCATTTTCGTATAGAGAAACAGGTTTTTGAAGCTGTGCGCTTCGTCTACAAACAGTCTGTCAACGCCCAATTCCTCAAACGTAACGACATCATCCTTGCGGGTTTGGTCGTTTAGCTTATCAAGCTTCAGCTTTATGGAACGCCTGCTCTTTTCCATCTGCTTTATGGTGAAGCGCTCTGCGTTTTCCCGCTTTGCTTCCGAAATGCCGTCTATTATTTCATCAAGCTGCGTCTGTAATATCGCCCGCTGCCGCTCCAAACTCATGGGAATCTTTTCGAACTGAGAGTGCCCTATGATGACGGCATCGTAATCGCCCGTGGCAATACGTGAACAGAACTTCTTACGGTTTCGCGTTTCAAAGTCTTTCTTTGTTGCAACAAGGATATTGGCAGAGGGATAGAGCTGGAGGTATTCGCTCGCCCATTGCTCCGTCAGATGATTGGGAACCACAAACAGGCTCTTTTGACACAAGCCCAGCCGTTTACTCTCCTGCGCAGCCGCTACCATCTCGAACGATAGCGATAGGTAATCCTTTGGGCGGGATATGCAGCCGCAGGCTGCATATCCGTTCCTCCAGATTTTCCCCCGCTCCAAACCGTGCGTGACAGTTTCCCATCACACGGCTTTCCATCGTCAGCACTTTTTATGACAATCTATACATCAAACAGATTTGCCCTTTAGAAAACGAGTTCCAGCATTTCTGCCATCACACGAAGTTTATTGAGCTTTGCCAACTGCTTTTTATCCAGGTTTAGCACTTTCATATATTTTCGGATGGTGCGCTCATTACTGGAATGAATGAGAATGTGAACCACATCGGAGACAATAATCAGGTTTTGGTAGCTGTCATTGCCCCCAAGCATCAACGGCTGCTTGTGATGACAGTCCACCTGATTTGCTTCCAGTTCCACACCAGAGACGGCACATTTTCCTTTCTGCGCAACATAGAGCGCAATGCGGTTGTCGTTGTACTCCACACTTTGCTTACCGCACGGATTGTTCATCAGATAATAGAGGACAGCCATATTGACACCGGCAAGATTCTTGTGAATCTCAAGTCGACCCTCTGGCGTGTACTTGTTTATCCGACTTTTCTTATCCATGGGTACTCTATGCTGAACATAGGCAATCGGGACGATGGCGTGACCATTCAGATAACGCACTTCCCGGCTTGTGCCGTATTTTTCCTTGATATACCTGTTTGTGATTTGACCTTTCTTTTGCAGTCTGTGCTTCAATCTGTTGTAAAGGCTCTTTTTGACATCGAAAGCGATTTTGTGAAAGTCAATATTCACATGGGTTGCAATGCTGTAATAGTTGTGAACGCCCATGACATAGGAGTTGTATTTTTGTATCAGACGGTATTCCATTCCTGGGTCATAGGTCTGCCGTATCTGCCCAATAATTTCCTTGCTTTTCTCCCGGATTTTCTGCAATGCTTTATCCTTGATATGCGCTTCTACTACATACCTTGGTTGTCCATCTGGCTTCTTTCCTTTTGTTCGGACTTTCAGCTTAAAGCCCAGAAATTCAGAGTAATGGCGTTTCAGATTTACGATCTTTGATTTCTCCGGGCTGATTTCCAGCCCCAGACGCTCTAATAGCCATTGTTTCGTAGCCTCGAACAGCTTGACTGCATCTGACCGCTTTTTGCAAAAGATTTTGAAATCATCTGCATAGCGGACAACATAGCACTCTTTCAGATTCGTGTAGTTGCGCAGAGTACGGATGGTACTGCTTTTGTCGGGAGTCCCATTCGCATAGATTCTGTGTACATAATTCCTTTGGGTGGGCATTTCCTCCCACTGGCTGACAATCCACCAATCCAGTTCATTTAGGACGATGTTTGACAACAGTGGGGAAATGATACCGCCCTGTGGCGTACCCTTTTCGGGAAAACCGATTCCAGCCACTTCTGCCTTTAGCATGGCAGAAATGATAGACAGCAGCTTTTTATCCCTAATTCCGAGTGTCCACATCTGCTTCAGCAGTTTTCCGTGGTTCACATCGTCAAAGAAAGACTTGATATCTATATCAATGACATAGTGACAACCTACGTTCTGTATCATTCTCTCCGCTTGGGCAATGGCATTTTCTGCACTGTGGTTTGGTCTGAAACCATTGCTTCGCTTGAAGAATTTTGCTTCACAGATAGGTTCTAATACTTGCAGAATACATTGCTGAATGAGCCTGTCCATAATCGTGGGTATTCCGAGGGGACGGGTTTTCCCGTTATCCTTTGGTATTTCCACTCTGCGGACAGCATTAGGAATATACCAGTCCAGCTTGCGCTGAACATGGGCAACTAAGGCATTTTCGTTCCACTTGTTCAAATCGCTTATTGTCTTGTTATCCACACCCGACGTCCGACTGCCGCTGTTCTTTCGGATATTCCTATATGCTAACTTGATGTTTTCAGGGCGTTTTATCAGTTCCACAAGATTACAGAACCGCTGCCCCTTGACACTTGCAGCATACAGTTCGTCAAAAACAAGCTGCATATCGTAGTATTCAGAATTGCGGATTTTCTGTTTCTTTAAGGGTTTCTTCTTGTTTGCCAAAGTCAGGTACTTTCCTCCTTATGAGAGGATTTCGCTTTTCTTAGTCATACTCGAACCTTTGTGTCTGTATAGTTTTCAATTTATTGATTGCTGACGACTAATGGCCATCCCTCCACCGTGTTTCCACGGCTTCATCGGTACTGTGCCATCTCTCTCAACTGGATAAAGGATTGTTATACGCAATGCGCTTTCCAATCCAACACCTCATAGCCTGTAACCGGCTCCGTGTTCCAGTCTTTCCACGTTCCAATATTCCTATCTGTACATATCTGCCCTTAGGTGTCCCTCTGAGCCTGTATGCTGGGCGGTGCCTGTAACACCGCAAGGACTTTCATAGTAAAAATTCTTACTCATCCTCACATACTTCCGTAATCGGAAAGGAACATTTCTGCTCCTGCGCCTTTTAGACCCGTACATTCGGGATTTCGTCAGTCATCGTGACATTCTGACCATAGGCAGTTTTTAGACCTCCGGCGTATCATGCACACATCCCACCGCTGAGATGCTTTCCACGGCATAACCTGTTTGGGTACATTTCCGCCGACTTTAGCGAGCGTTATACCGCAATCCTTGTTACAGAGGACTGCCGCATATCGCAGTTTATAAGGTAGGCGTTTCAGGGCGTTACCCCATCATTCCACCTATCGGAATATTAGTTCTCCAAGTCTTTTCAGGGACTCCTTTCCAGTTTCCGATTCTATTGTTAGCTGACTTGTGCGTAACCTTTTCAGTTACGAACGTGTCGCACTTTTCCCTGCTCCCACAACGTGCGCAAGCAGCGTGTTTCCGCCATAGATAACGCGCGCAACGGCGTTTACCTGATGCGGCCTCAGCGTGATTTCGGGATTCATGCCGACGAATCTGATATGGCTTCCGTCATATTCGCGGGGACGTATGCTATTGAACTTGGTGTTGTAGAGCGTGGTCAGTCTGTCACGACGGTCAGGATCTTTCCATATCCAGTCGCGGAACGCGTCCTTTATGAGCTGCTGCTTTTGCTGCGCAAGTACGGTTTCATTTCTGTTCAGTACGCGCTTCTCACTGCTGCTTTCATCATACACAGTGTCGAATATGCGGACGTCCTTCAGATTCAGCGTTTCCTCAATTATCTTGTATGCATTGATGCGCTTTGTGCCATAGGTAACGTTTGCTGTAACGTTGCCGTAGTCGCCGGTTTTGCTTGAAATTCTCCATTGAGCGGTAAGCTGGGAATAATGCACCTTTATTTTGCTGCTTGCGTAATAGGCCGGCTTTAGCAGCTCAATTACAAAACGCTGAATATCCTCCGGCGGAATCCATGTTGCACCAAGCCGAACATCGATTTCGGAAGCGGTCAGGTCATTTGGCTGTACCTTCTCCAAGGCTTCCATGTTAGCTGCGTATTTGGGATTGTCTATCTCCTTTAACAATCGAAGCTTCCACCTGACATCGCCGGAAAGATATTCGTCCGCAGTTTCATATTGCTCGGAAGATGGGTTGAAGAATATTATGCCTGCCAAGTCCTCTGTAAGCTGTTCTTCGGTTTTGCCCGTAAGCTTTCCCATATACTGCAAATCGACCTTTGCTTTTTCGGAAAGTGATACGGCGAGTGCGTCCGCTGCTGTATCGCAGGAGGTTACGGGTTCCTGCTGCCGTATGGTGCGCTTTGAGAACATATCAGCCTTGCGCACCAATGCGCCGTTTTCATCAAGAACCTCAAGAGAGCAGAGCAGGCAATAAGAACTGTCATCAGAGAACGCAGTATTGTTGGCGCGGCTGTTCAGCAGGCCGTATTGCGAGGTAAAATCATCGTAAAGCCGGTTTAAGGTCTGCTGTTCCTGCCTGATTAAATCATCCGAATAGCCTTCCAGCTGATATTCAATCAGCTTTCGGGTACAGTCGCGGATTTTGACCATGCCTTTAATGCGGTTCTCTGCGGTAACGGACAGCTCAACCTTATGCATTACGGAGTTTTCGCGGTAATAGATATCCCCGTCTACCACGGCGAAGCTGAAATTGCGTACATTCGGGTCGGCAGGGATACTTTCGCCGATGCATTCTTCGGCTTCCTCAAGCTGCTCCGGTTCGGTGATTTTCGCATGGATATTGGTTATCGCGTCGGATAGCTGCTCCGGCAATTCCGCGCCCGCAATGGGCTTTACCGTAGCGGCTTGCTTGCCGTACTGCGTACTTTCTTCGCTGAGTTCGCCCAACACCATATCGGGGTTATCCACAAAGTATTGATTAATGGTATATCCGCTGTCGGTTTTGCCAAGATGCACCCAATCGGGTTCGACCTCCATGGGACGGTCACGCTTTTGCAGGAACAGAATATCCGCAACAACGCCCGTACCGGCATTGGCAAGAAACGCATTGTTCGGCAGACGAATCGCACCGAGAAGGTCGGCACGCTGTGCAATGTACTTGCGTACCGTGGGGTTCTTTTTATCCATCGTCCCCGATGAAGTGACGAATGCGACGATACCGCCGGGACGCACCTTGTCCAAGGTCTTTGCAAAGAAATAGTCGTGGATCAGAAACCTGTTCCTGTCGTAACGCTTATCCGCTACACCGTAATCGCCGAAGGGAACATTGCCAATGGCAACATCGAAGAAGCTGTCAGGAAGCGAGGTTGCTTCATATCCCTGTATGGCGATGTTGGCGTTTTGATAGAGTTGCTTTGCAATACGTCCTGTAATGCTGTCGAGTTCCACGCCGTAGAGCCTGCTGCCCGTCATGCTTTCGGGGAGCAGGCCGAAGAAATTGCCGATACCGCAGGAGGGTTCCAGAATATTGCCCATGCGGAAGCTCATTTTTTCAATCGCAGCGTACATCGCTTTGATGACTGTGGGACTTGTATAGTGTGCGTTCAGTACGGAAGCACGAGCGGCTTCGTATTCCTCTGGGGACAGGGTTTCGTAGAGTTTCTGGAACTCATCTGCCCACGCTGCGTTGCTTTCCTCAAATACCTGCGGCAGACTGCCCCAGCCCACGTACCTGGAAAGGACTTCCTGTTCTTCGGGCGTTGCAAGGCGCTGTTCAAACTCGATAGTCTGCAGTGTCCGTATCGCATCCATGTTCATGCGGAACTTCGCTTTCGGGCCGCCATGACCGAGGGCGTCGTCCGTAATGCGGAAGTTGGTTTTCTCAGCGGGTTTTACGGGTTCATGCCCCTCAGCACGAATCGTTTGGATAACCACATCATATGGCAGGTGGTTTTCCTCTGCGGGAATGACTTCAACTGTTTCGGCTACCGGCCCAGGCTGTGGCTCTGCTTCCTGTGCTTCGGCAATCAGACGGTCATTTGCAGGGCTTTCCCTAAGCCTTTGCTCAAACACATCGCGGGGCATGTCCTCGGAGAGCAAGGGGTATTTTGGGTCAGATAAGCTGACGGTGGTTTCATCGTATCCGAGGATGGTATATGTGGTCATGCCAAGCTGCACGGTATCTCCGAGCGAGAACGCATATTGGGCATTTTTCCTGCGTTCGTCCATGGCTGCCGCCGCTGCCTGAAGCGCACTCCTTGCCGCTGCTTTTTCCTCAAGCAGCAAGCGCCGCTCCGCTTCTTGTGCCTCATATTCAGGCAGATACGCCTTTTCCTTTTCGGTCAGGTATCGGTCAATGGCAATCAGCTCACGAAGCCTTCGCGCTACGGCTTTCCAAGTTATGGTGTGCTTTCCCTTGTAGTTATGATTGGAGAAGTGAATCCCCTTGCCGTCGTGGTCAACGAAGCCGCCTTCCCCGTTCAAATACGTGTGCGAATGCCCGCCTATGCCATATTCCTTTTTCAGGAACGCAACCGCCGCTTCGGTGGACGGCGTGCCTTCGAAAAATTTATATATGCGGAATTTGCCTTGGAAAAAGCCGCTGCCGTAACGGCAAAGCTCGTAGTCTATATCGGCCTGAGATACAGAAAAAGCGGATAGCTTTTGTGCTTCCGCTTCTTCTATGTGTTCCAACTGTTCCTGAAATGTCGGGAACAGGTTTTCGGTCGTTATGCGTAAATCAGTTCGTTCAAAACCGTTTCCTCGGCTCTGTGGTATATGTTGTTCATCCTCTGCATCCAGAGCATCTGATTCTCCGCTTTCAGTTTCTCGGTCACGCCCTCGGCCTGCGCCATCTGCAAGCTGAGCAGCTGTATCTGTTCCTTCGCCTGCCTGTTGATTTCGATTAGGTGCTCCGTCAGGCCGTTCGTCAGAATCAGTGTGTTGTAAAACCCGCTCCGATTCTCTTTCAGGAACTTCTTCCGCAGTCTCCCAAATTTGCCTATGCTCCCTTGGCTCTGACTGTCCATTGCTATGTTGGGAATCAGGTAATCCCCGCTTCTGCTGTAACTGATTTCCATCGTCGTCGCTCCTTTCTGCTTCGTCAGCTTCATTTTGCAATGTATTGGACGATTTTGCAAGTGTGCCACGCTGCTGCCTTCTTATACTCCTTACGCTGCGTTCGATTTGACGCAGGACAAGCTCGGATATATCGCTTACCGCTGTGCCGAGTTGGTTGATTGCGCCGGTGGAGTTGAACTGCAAAATGCCGGCGTAATCATCTTCTGACAGAACGGAGCTTGGCTCAATGCCCAAACGCACCAGCGCAATGTGCGATACGCCTGTTACAAGCTGAAGTATAAAGGCGGCTGTTCGCTCCTCGCTGTCCATATCTGCAAAAGCTCCGTCTGTTGCCGCTTCAAGAAAATCATTGCAATAGTCGGTATAGTTATCCGATACGGCGTTGATGACCGTGCCGAGTATGGTATCCGAAAGGCTTTCGCTTCCGGAGCCTGTTTCGCCGAAAGCGTTTTGCAGCTCTTTGATTACCTGAACTTCATATTCCGGCTTGATATGCCAAAGCCGGAACGGAGCGTTATGGCGCGCATTGGTGTCGGACACGTCGAACAAATACTTCAGCCGCGGTTTGTCGCCGCTGTCGTCAATAACGGCAATACCCTTGGCGTCTTTATTGACCCAGCGCCCGAACCTGCTGTTCCAAAGCTGCATTGGCGCGCATGCGGTAGCATCAGGACGCTGGGCATGGATGAGCACTTGCTCATGGAACGGATATTTGTAGAGCCACGCGGCGGAGTTGAGAAAGCTTTTCCAACTGTCAACGGACTGGGCAAGCTGCTGTGTGGTTTGCACTGCAAGCTCAGACATGATATGAAGTTTTGTCGCCATTTTGGCCTCCTTTCCTTGTGCTTTTGTACAATAAAACAGCGCATGATTTCTCATGCGCTTAGGTGGTTTATTATTATGAAGTATGACGGTAGAAACGGTTGATGCTATTCGTTTGGCGTTGTAATGCGCTGTATGATGAAAAATGAGAAAACATTTTCATTTCCAAGTGAAAAACAGGCAGTATATGCAGTGTATCGTGCAAGTACTATCTGTTTAATCGTATATAGTTTTTAAAGCATCTGAATATTAACATGCGGAATACTATATAAGTGTATCAGTTGGAAATTCATAGCTTCTCATCATAACCAATGTGGAATTATACATTGTTTGCATTAAAGATCGTCTATCATCGCAAAGCAAATGCATGCTGCCATCTTTCTCCTTAATTGATATGCATTCCATTAAACGCGACAGTTTAGCGTTAGCAATATCATCATCCGAGAGCGTACGATCGTCCTCGGACTCATTTATTTTAGAAAGTTCAGAATTAAAAATATCAATAGGAACTTGCTTTGTCATGCAACGGTTGTTTAGAATCGTGATGCGTTTATCAAGTAACTCATCTTTTGTATAGACATCAGATTCTTTCAAAATGGAGCGAGCTTTCATTGTTTCCGATTCAATAAATCGAACTTCGCTATTTTCTACAAATACTGGTTCGTTATGTAAAAGCAAGTTTTTACAGAAAACCTTAATATAGTGCGGGACAAGATCACACAGCTGATTTTTAAGTATCTGGTCAAGCGCCGACCAGAACATATTGTCTGTAAAATTTAAGTATTCTGCACTTCCGTTTTTTATCCACTCTTCCAGCTTTGCTCCAGAGGGAAAGACTGCGTGATGCTTTTGCATCCAGTCAATGACACATTCCGCCATCCATTCTGAAATGGTTATATGTTTGTTAAACACAACCTGGGAATACGAAAAGAACTTATTGATAAGGTATTGATCAGCAGCAGCTATTCCTTTCGGAGTAATACACAAAATTCGTTTCCCATCTTGCTCCCCGTAAGTTAAGCAGTGGATTAGCTGATCGATTTCAAAACTTCCAAAACTCGTTCCAGAAAACATCGCATCGCGCATCAAATAGTCAATTCCGTCTGCATCCAATTCTGAATGAATAATTTGCACCAGTAAGGGGTCGGTTTCAGCACGCTCCACATTGCCAATGATTATATCAGCAATCACATCCGGAGCATAGTCATATCCACACTCATCGATGATAATTTTTCGTATTTCTTCGTTTGAACGAACAGTTAGTGCTCCAATAGCCTCGTGGTGACGCCCTGTAGATTTTGACATCAGTGTTGTTTTTGGTTCGATTGCGAAACTGTTAATCTTTTCTCGAACATTTTTGTTGAGGTAGCAACAAAATTCGCTATCTGGCAATTCCTCTAATGTCATAGGGCTCCGATATGGTGCCTCACAGACATGGGATAGGGGATAATGTCCAATATCATGCAATAGCCCTGCCAAACGAAGAATCTTTCGCTCTTCATCGGGCAACCCTAGACTAGCTGCCATTTTATCAGCAATGTGCATTACACCCAAGGAATGAATAAAGCGCGTGTGCTCAGAACCGGGGAAAACCCAATTTACTACGCTAAGCTGTTTTATGCTCTGCAATCGTTTAAATAATTGTGTGTCAATTATTTTTTTCTCAGCAGCGGTATACGGAATGAAACCATGCACATTGTCCAGAATTTGGCCTACAAATTTAATCTTTTCATCCATAACATTAAGAAAACAGGCCATCTATCAATTGGCACGCAATCATATTTGTGTTATGGTCATCTAGGTGAGGCTTCCTCTTTTCTAGTTCACAAACAACATCTTCATCTGATGCATTAAAGCTAAGAATGTTTTTGCTCAAATAGCGCAGGGATGCCAAGCATTCAGCCCAGTTACTGACGGAATACTCCCCACGTTTGTTCGAGATGATCAGTTTATGGAGTTGCTCGATACTATCAGCATACTCTTTAATTATGGTAGGTTTTGTATAGCTTCTACCATCTTCATAGTGCATATCATCCAGCAAACTCTGAGAATATGGCCCATGTAGATACCATCTAAAACCATAGTCTCCCACGGGAACTCCCATTTCCTGCAGCAAATAAATCGCTTTTTGCATTTCCATCCGTTGATTGAAATTAGAGTAGCTAAATTTTTCTCCATAGATTTCATCAAAAATGGGGAGCAGATACTTGTTTGCCATAAAGTCCCTCCCAGAAAACAAATAATCTCAAAAAGAGTTCTACTATTATACACCAGCCAGATTATAAAAGCAAGATTTCCTATTGACAAATCGGCAAAATTATGATACGAAAACTATGCGTGGTTCCGTTCTGATGTTGTGCACTAGAATAGTGTTGCCAATTAGCGGTTTTTCCAAGCAGTCTCGATAACTACATAAACGATGAACTTAGCATTAAGTGGTTTGATGTATCGCTACCAAATTATAAGTGGTTGTTTTTCTCCATAAGGAGACGACTGCGGGGCAAGAGAATGTCGGAACGCCTCATTACGGAGTTACACGGTAGTAGGCCGCTAAAAAGAAGGGCATGTGAATATGTGCATAGCTTTGCTACTCTTATGCGGAGGTGCACAGACGCACATAAACTGAACATATATAAAGAGTTTGTAGAGCGCAAGTTACAGTATGCTTTTTGCAAGCATTTTAATTGCGACCGATGATGATTTTTGCCCTCTGGCGCATTCGCGTATCAGAGCGAGTTCTTTATCGCTAAGCTGCATGCCTTCGATAGCCATTGTCCCGGCAATTTGCTTCGTGATTTTTTCGCTATCAATCATCGCTTTTCACCTCGCATTCTTAATATTATTATACCATATTCATCAACAAAGTAAACTGATTTTCATAGATGGGGAGCGGCTTTTGCCGCTCCCGCCACCCTCTTCATTTACTTTCTGCGCTTATTGCGGATATACAGATACACCGCTCCGCCGAGCACGGCAGCTGCACCGGCAACCATTGCGGGGATTTCCCACCAATCATTGTCCAGGCCCAGCTTTACGCTTTTGCTGTTGGGAATTTTGACTTCAAGGGGCTTGAGGGCCGAGGTGTCCTTCGTAACCTCCGCTTTGCGCGCGGTAACGGGGAAGTATCCTGCCGGAACAACAGATTCTTCTATCCATACGGCACCGAGAGGCATGCCAAGGATTATAACCTCGCCGTTGTTATCGACCATAAGGACCGTATCCTTGCCGTCCTTATCGAAGATGTACTTGCCGTCCGCCTGCTTTGTGAATGTCAGCGTTGCGAAACCAAGGCCGTCTTTGACCTTAATGCTGAATCCTGCGCCGGTAAGCGGCTTATTCGTATCCGAGTCAAGCTTTATGAGCTTTATGCCGGTGGGGCAGTTGTTTATGGTTAGATTAAGGGGCTTACTCATGCCGTGTGCAGAGGTCAATTCAAAAGAAATGCTGTCCTCTGCAATATAGCCTGCGGGTACGCTTTCCACAAGCGAATATTTGCCCGCCTTCAGATAGCGGAATTCGGCACAGCCGTTATTATCTACGCTAAAGGTTTCTTCGCCGTCCTCCGCTGCAATGCGATAGCCCTTGTCGGTCAGTTTTGTTTTTACAATGTTGCCTTCGCTATCCTTCAGGGTGAATGAAATACCCGCCATAGGCTTGCCGGTGTAGGCATCAACCTTCTTGATGGTCAGCACGATGGGCTCATCGGTAAAGGAGGTAGTTCCCGTCACCTTGCCGTAGACATCGATTTCAAAAGAGAATGTATTAGCGTTCAGGGTGAAACCGTCCGGCGATATGATTTCCTTGAACGTGTATGTTCCGGCGGGAATCTCCCTGATTGTTATTTTGCCGTCCTTATCGGTAACGCCTTTGTAAAACAGCTTTTCGTCTTTACCGTAAACCTCAACAGTCGCGCCTGGTACGGGCTTTTCGGTTGTTAAGTCAGTCTTTGTAAGCGTCATTTCGTTGGTCTTGTTCGTAAGCTCAAATACGGCGGTTTCTTTATCCTCTGAAGTAATGGTAACGGCTTTGACTTCATCCGAAAGTATGAATCCCGGGGGAGGAGTAATCTCCTTTATTTTGTATTCTCCCATTGGCAGGTCTTTGGTTTCGGCATATCCTTTGGTATCGGTGGTAATGGTGTCAACCAGCTTGCCGGAAGCCTCGCGCACTTCAAATACTGCGCCCGCAAGACCTCTTTCGTTATCTTCGGCGTCCAGCTTATATACGCCGATTTTTCCCTTGAACATTTCGTTGAGAATTGGCTCGCTTACATATTGGGTATTAAGTTCGCTGTCAATAATCAGAGGCAGCTTGTCCGTAAGCATCTTTATATCGCTGTCCGGCGTTGCCAATTCCTTCAGGTAATATTTGCCATAGGGAAGCTTTACCGTGCTTTGGGCTATGCCCTGTTCGTCCGTAGTCAGTACCTCAAGCAGAACATCTGCCGGTATATCTCCGGTATCTTCGGCGGTGTACAGGCCGAACACATAGCTGCTGCCTAATACTTTTTCGAAACTGAGTTTGTTAGCATCGAACTTTTCAGTATACTTCAGCAGCTTCACTCCGCCCGTGCGCAGCTTGTTTTCGGCTTTTATTGTCCCTATGACGACGGCTGTATTCTGGTCCTTGAAGGTAAGCGTTACTTCGTGAACAGTATCGTCTATCGCATATCCGTCAGGAGCGCTTTTTTCCTGCACCGTGTAACTGCCAAGGGGCAGCGCTTCGGTTTCGGCAATGCCGTTCTTGTCAGTGGTTATGGTCGCAACTATATTGCGGACGCTGCCCTTTACCTCGTATACAACGCCCGCAAGTCCCTTGTTTTTGTATATGGGCATTGCAGCGCTGCCGTATTCCGTTTCAACGGCCTCTCCGGCGGTCAGCACGTCGCCCATTTTCTCGATGCGGATTTTGCCCACGGCCTCGGAATTGCTGAACGATACTTCAACAGTCCCGCCATCGGTTATTTCAAGGCTTTTTATTTCCGCGCTCAGGACATAGGGCTTTATCGTGGAAAGCTCTTTTATGTATACGGTACCCACCGGAAGGTCTCCCGATAGGGCTATTCCGTCGCTGCCAGTAGTAAGCTCCGCAAGCTTGTTCTTGCAGTCGGCATCGCTGTATACGCCGAACACTACACCCGCAAGCGGTATATTGTCCCTGCCGGTTTTCACAAGCTGTACTTTGCCGTACTTAGGGGCTTCGGGTGCGCCAACGGAAAGCTGTGCCGTTGCAACGACCTGTGCGGTGGTGGCGCAGAGGAATACCTTTTGCAGGCTGCCGTTTGCAGGAACGTAAGCTGTAATGTTATCTATGCTGCGGGTGTCCATACCCTCGGCAGATATGTTGAAACTCTGCCCTGCCGCCGATGCTGGGAGCGTAATGGTGAGCGTTTCGCTTCTGCCGCCGGTATAGCCCGAAACTCTGCTGCCTGACGGCAAACGGGAAGTATCGAGGGTGTAGCCGCTGTTGATGTTTGTAAGGAGCACCGAAGTTTGTCCGACGTAACCGTTTCCGCTTGCGGTAAGCTGCACGGTGGAAGGGGAGAAGTCTACGCCGTGGGGCAAGTCCTGCCTTGCGCGGGCTTTTGCAAGCAGCTCATCGGCATATTCAAGCACATGCTCATATCCGCTCTTGGCCCTTATTGCGTTGGGGTTGGAACGGCGATTGGTAAAGTCATACGAATAACCTTCGCCTTGTTCCGAAAGCCAGAAGCGCAGGGCGTTTGCTGTTGCCTGCCGTGCTTCGTCATCCGTGAAGCCGGAGGGTTTATTGTTGGGATAGCCATACATGAGTATGGAGTTTATACCGGCAAGCGTACTCCCCGAAAAGACGGAGGATGGGGAAGTTTCGGTATATGTCTGGCCATGCGGGTTCCCTGCGGAATGCTCCACGCAGTAGACTACTTCGCCTGTCTGTTCAATCCAATGGCGGGGCGTATTCAGGTCGTGCCATGAACCGTTCGAGTAATACTCAAGGTAGTCAAAGGCGCTGTTGGTTTGGCTCTCGATTGTGACTGTGCTTCCTGCGGCAAGCGCGTGGGCTGACTGGAATATGCCTATCAGGGTCAACAGGCATATTGCCAACGTGATGATTCGTTTGGTTTTCATTTTTACCTCCGGAAATGTTTTTGTGTATAATAAAAAGCGCCCTATGACGCTTGAATTGTTGGTTGTAAATATGCTTTTTCGGGCAGTTGCTTTTCGGGTAGTACTCAGGGTTGGGGGTGCAGGGGGAAGGGAGCGAGAAGCAAATGCTGCCGAAGCCATACCGGCAAAAGGGCAGACCTATCCCTTGGCGTATGATTCATGTTTTGAACATAACAAAAGCGCCCATGCTCGTCAGCACGGACGCTTAACGTTCCGTTTCTCTGCTGCGCTCCCGCCTGCGGTAAAGTTCCAGCGCCTTGCATATGATTTCTTCTATCTTTTCGGATGGCGTACCTTTGGGAAAGTATTTATCTATGCGATCCTTGGGCAGCCTGTATACTTCCCTTTGATTTGGCTTTTCTTCGGAAAGTATGGAGAGTATAACGTCGTCGTTCAGTCTACCCTCCTGGCTGAACTTCTTGATTTTTATGGCCTGTGCAAGCGATGGGGTGCAATCCTCGCTTTCCATCGCCTCATGCAAAGATGCCTGTTCCTCTTTGGTTAGATAGGACAGTTCTACCGCAGGCCGAAAGGCGATTTTGCCATCGTCCACCATTTGAAGCAGGGCTGGTGTAAGTTCGGTTAGGCGAATGTAGCGGCGCACTTGCTCGCGGCTTTCGCTATTTGTTTGACCGATTTGCTCATTGGTTCGTAACTTCGACACCACTGGTGTCGAAGTTAAGTCAGAACGATTACCTTGCCTTTTCAATGCTTCCATTTTCATTTTATATGAAAACGCCTTCTCACTCGGAAGAAGGCGTTCACGCTGGAGGTTGGAATCAACCATAAAGATAATTGCTTCGTCTCTGTCCATATTGCGGACAATTACCGGCATTTTATCAATGCCCGCAAGCTCGCATGCCTTCTTGCGCCGGTGTCCGCTTATTAGCTCATATCGCCCGTTCTCCTTCTGACGCGCTACAGCAGGCGATAACACGCCGAACCGCTTTACGCTTTCCACCATCTCGCTCATAGCGTCGTCCATATCCACATGAAAGGGGTGGTCTGGGAAACCGTCTATCTCCGCTATGGGAATATCCTGTATACGCTCCTTGTCCGCTTCGGTGCGGCTTTCCTCTGTGGAGAACAGATCATCGAGCGAGGTCAGCTTTATGCTTTTCCTGTTTTCTGCCATCGCTTAGAACCTCCTTTGTCAATGCTTCATATGCTGCCGCTGCTTTGCCGTGGGCATCGTGGGCATATATGCTCTTTCCCTCTGCGCTGGTTTCCGCGGCTTTAATGGCAAGCGGTATTTCCGTTTTGAACACGCGGAGTTTATCCCCGTAGTTATCGCGGAGCAGGGACGAAATCTCCTTTGCAAAATTCGTGCGGCTGTCCACCATTGTGATGAGCGCTCCGTCAATCTTAAGGTTTGGATTGATGTTCTTCTTCACTCGGCCTATGGTCTGCAAAAGCTGGCTCATTCCCTTTGCGGGGAGATAGTGGCTTTGCACGGGAATGACGACACTATCCGCAGCCGCAAGCGCATTGACCGTAATCATGCCCAAACTCGGCATACAGTCAATGAGAACATAATCGTACTTGCCCTTAACCTCTTTCAGATAGTTCTGCAACACGATCTCGCGGCTCATGGTGTTAACAAGCGATACCTCCATAGCGGATAGCTCGATGTTGGCGGGCATGAGGTCAACTCCTTCATCGTGGTGCAAAATGCCTTCGTCGGGGTCGATCTGTTCCTCCATGATAACCTTGCTCATGATGGTGGCGAGGGAAACGGGGAGCTTGTCCGGCTCGTTCCAGCCAAGCGAATCCGTCAAATTACCCTGTGCGTCCGCGTCAACGAGCAATACCTTCTTACCTTGCCGCGCAAGCCCGATACCGAGATTGACGGCTGTTGTCGTTTTTCCCACGCCACCTTTTTGGTTGGCGAGGGCGATTACTTTGGTCATTTTTTCATCCTCCTTATTTGCTATTGTTATGCCATTTTTCAAACTCTACAAAATCATTTATATGCTTTTGCGATTTTTGTCCGATGCGCCAATAATACTTGCTGGCTAAAAAATCAATTAGGTACTTTTGCGGTATATGATAATGATTTCTGATGAATAGTGATTGTAACAATCCTTTTGTCAGCCAATTTATTACGGTTGACCGCCCATAGCCTGTTTGAGCGCAAACATCGGCAACAGATAGTAAACCGTCATTTGCAGCCAGCACATCGGTATAGAAAGTTCTCAATGCACAGAAAAAATCATCAGATTCAAATTGTATGCGGGAATAAGTACTCTTTCTCTTTGTTCGGAGCGAGGGCGGCATATCAAATCTCATAGGATTTGTTTTGCGCGCGTCAATAAAAGTCGCAACATCTTTAAGCGCAATAGTATATTTGCGCGTCATCTTGCCGCTATCTTGGCAAGGTATAAGCCCGTTTTCCAAAATATAGCTTGCTTTCCTTTTGCTGATATGACAGATTTTATATAGCTGCTCTTTGGATATTTTTTCTGGGTATTCCATGCACAGCTTTTGATATGTTGCAGACCGTTTCATGTTTTTATCCGCTTTCACTTTTAGTAGTCAACGGCAGTGAATCGAAACGGATAAATAGTGTGTTTGCTTTCGCTACGAAGTAGTTGTTTGCGATGGCACTCTTGATAGAATCACCGCAGTTCTCTCGTAGTTCTCTTCTTTTTTCCAAACTGAATGCTGAATTGCGATTTTAAGGAGTTGTGCCGCCCGCCTGCAAAAAATAAAACGAGCAGCTAAAAACCCTTATTTTTAGGGATTTTTTGCTGCCATTAACTTCCTCTGATTTCTGCTATCTGCTGGCATCGGAATGAGTAATCAGATTACTCGAAATCAGTTGAACCGCAAGGTTCCGTGGGTTCGAATCCCACCCGCTCCACCATACTTGAGAAATCCGAACTTGATTCCGATAGGGAATGGGTTCGGATTTCTTGTTTTTATCAAGGACATTGAAGTTTAGTTTCGGGATAGAATAACATCAAATTCAGGAGGATATACCCATGGAAAAGCTCATAAGCTGTGCGTTCAATATGGATACCGCCTGTGTGGAGCTTCGCTTCACGGACGGGAGCATTTGCTCCATCGACTGCACCGCCGTAGAGAATGAAGTGGCGGACAATCGCTTCCAGCGGTCAGAGCTGGACTATCTCATTTACAATGACCCGCTTGCATATGCTGACCTCATTCTAAACGGCGATGTTGAGGCGTATCTGAACGCCGTCACAGAGTACCAAACCTACGAAAATTGAATATGAAAAGGGAGTGCGCCGAGCGCACTCCCTTGCTTTATCATGCCGTCTTTCTGTCTTGTTCTCTTGTGTCTTCAGCGTCTTTCTTCTCATTCCACACCGCCAGTTCCGCCTGACCTTCATCGCTTTCATAATACGCTTGGATCATGGGCAGCAGGCAGCGGGCGATGCGTTCAATGGCGTAATCCGGGATCTCCATGCCACTGTTTTTCTGACCGCTGAATGTTGACATCGATTCGTTTCTTCTCCTTTCCGAGCATGATCGCTCTCTTTTGAAATGAAAAGCAGACACGCTGTCAAGCAAGGCTTGCGGTGTCTGCATGGTGTCGTGTGTCTGAAATTATGGATTCATTATAGCAGCAATTTAGTTAAACGTCAACAGCTAAGGGAACGCGGTCAAGAGCCGATAAAAACCGAATACAGCCGACAGGGACGTTTCCAACAAGGAATGGTTTGTCAGAGAGGTTTCTGTTTGAAAATCCTCAATTTCCCCAAGTCAAGAGCCAGAAAAATCGAGCGAAAAACGGCACTCTTGAGGGAGCAGCGCCAGAGAGATAGCAAAACGGACAGCGGCAATCAATGGTCAAGATGAACGCTTCGCGCCATTGACAGCCGCCGCCCGTTTCGCTTTTCGGCAGACAAGGCGGGCAAGCACAGACTGTACCTGCCCGCCGGAACCAATTTTATATCCTCGTTCAAGGTAAGTTCACCACTTGCCCTTTTTCAGCCTTCCGCCAATCAGAATACCGGCAAAAAGAATGACGGCAGTCAATGTGGAAATCCAGATTGGCGAAAGCACCCATATCCAGTGCCACTTAATCACGCCTGACAGCTTCAGAACAATGAATACAATCGTCAGGATGGATACGATGCCAAGCCCGCCTTGCTTTGCTTTTGTGTTCATAACAGTCCCCCTGAGAATGAAGTTTGACGTTCTTTAACTCCAACGATCACCTAACTTGACAGCCGCCCCACTCCACTGCCGTGAAGCCGGTGCGCACCGGGGCGGTGAGATTCTGAGCGGAAATATCCACGGCGCTCTCAAGCGGTTTCCACGCCATAAATACCCGCAGCAGCGTATCGGGCGCTGGCTCAATGGATAGCTGCGCCGTTTGCGTATAGCTGTCAGACTGAAATGCAATGAGATTGTAAGGATTCTCTTTCATCAGCGGCAGCCAGTAAACGATAAACTCATTTGCTTCCTTCCGGGTAAGGCCCAACTGGTTCAAGGCGTTCTCCAGAAAAGCGGCGGTGTCGCTTCCGGCTACGCAGAAGCCCTCGGAAAAATCATAAGCAACGCTGTTTACGCCCTCCCAATAAAGATAGTTGTACGTTTGCCCGTCGGCGTCTGTCAATGTGCCGTCGGGACTGGCGGAAACCTTCCAGCCGTCATTGTAGGCAGGATATGTGCAGGTCAGTTCTCCGGCATAGTTCAATTTCACAGTGACCTCAGCTTTCTTCTCCGGGTAGAGATAAATGACAGGCTTCGCGGAGTATTGCTCAGCATCGGAGTTCTCGGCAGCTTCCATAGTGGGCAACACCCAGACCGTATAACGCCCCCAATAAACCTCAGACGAGGCTACTTCATTTCGGCTCCCATCAGTAAACAGGTAGCTGCTCCCAGCCTGTTCGACAAATTCCATCCCTGTTTTTTCCTGATAACACTCAAGCAGCTCCGGGCATTCGCCACGCTTGGAGATATAGATGCCCTTTGCTTCATCCACCGCCACATAGGGGTTCTTTTCAGAAATCCGGGCAGCCGCTATAAGATAAGGAATAGGATTGCCACGCTGAAAAATTACAGCCCGGTTCAAATAGACAACGGATGATACAAGCACTACAAAAGCCACGAGGATCGCAATCCATAACTTCTTTTTCTTTATACTGTTCACCTCCAAAAATCAGGTCGGTTTCTTTTGCTTTGTCGGCGGGCAGAAGGATTGTTCAAATCACTTATAACTATCCAATACGATTGTACCATGCAAAGTGCGAGCTTTTCAATTCCCATCTCCGCTCAAATATGCAACATTTCTATGAACGCCGCGACGCTTCACCGCATTATATGCCCTCCCACAGCCATGTTCAAACAGGAAGATTTGCAGAACGGAAAACGGACTGGCAAGCAGGGCAAAGCGGTACCCACTTTGCTGCTTGCCAACCTGCAAATCCTGTTGGCTTCACACTCGGCAAGCAAGGTGGCTTGGAGCCACTTTGCGCTTGTTGGGGAAATTTGTCCCCAA
>ERZ773224.1387-NODE-1387-length-30013-cov-27.630750_pt1 | contig 30013 bp, 26 predicted proteins | sample MGYA00580526_ERZ773224 | MGnify/ENA primary metagenome ERZ773224 (study PRJEB29015, sample SAMEA2737743) | human gut metagenome | biome: human gut; feature: human-associated habitat; material: faeces | place: China | collected 2012 ... | reverse complement strand
TCGGCGCGTTCAGCCACGCCACGCGGGTCATGTCCTTATAGCTTCCGGCGGAAAAACCCTTGTGCGCCCTTGCCGTCGGACTTTTGATATACGCGTTCGAGACAAGATGCGCCATCTGCGAGGTAAACGCGATCATTTCGTCGTGCTTCTCCGCCGTCGTGACGGAGTAGCTGCCGAAGCCCGCCGGGCGCAGCAGCTCCTGTGCGCGGGCAAGCAGCTCGATATTGTCAAAATCCGGCGGCACGATGACCATCGGCGCGTTGTGGTACAGATTCGCACGCGCGTGGCCGAACCCGGAATACTGCGTACCGGCCATCGGATGTCCGCCGAGATAGGTAAACCGGTACTGCTCCGCCAGCGGGAACGCCGCCGCGCAGATCACGCGCTTCGTGCCGCAGCAGTCGATCACGACGGGCCTGCTTCCGATATGCGGCGCGGCAGAACGCAGATAGTCGATCGCGGCAAGCGGCCGCACGCACAGAAGCACCAGATCGCACGTGCCGATGTTCTCCATCGTAAGCGGCGCGTTCACCGCATCCGCCAGCTGCGCGAAGGCAAGCATACTTTCGTCCACATCATAGCCGTACACCGTCCAACCAGCAGCGTGATACGCCTTTGCAAACGAGCCTCCGATGAGGCCCAGACCCACGATCCCGACCGTCATTCCGCCACCGTCTCGCGCACCGCGCGTACCTTCCGCGCGACCTCTGCAAACTGCTCACAGGTCAGAGACTGCGCGCCGTCGCACAGGGCGTGGATGGGGTCATTGTGTACCTCGACAATCACGCCGTCGGCCCCGCAGGCAGCAGCAGCCAGCGTCATCGGCGGCACGAGCCGGTTGATGCCTGTAGAGTGACTGGGGTCGACGATGACCGGCAGGTGCGACAGCTCGTGCAGCATCGGAACAGCCGCCAGATCGAGCGTATTTCTGGTGTAATCGTCAAACGTGCGGATGCCGCGCTCGCAGAGAATGACATTGCCATTGCCGCTGGCCATGATATATTCCGCGCTCATCAGCAGCTCCTTGAGCGTGTTGGCAAGGCCGCGCTTGAGAAGGATCGGCTTTTTGACCGAGCCCATCTCCTTCAGAAGATCATAATTCTGCATGTTGCGCGCGCCGATCTGAATGACGTCGACGTTCTCAAACAGCGGCAGGTGCTTGATGTTCATCAGCTCCGTCACGATGGGCAGTCCCGTCTCCTGCTTGGCGATCTCAAGCAGGCGGATGCCCTCGCCATGCAGCCCCTGGAAGTCATACGGGGACGTGCGCGGCTTGAACGCGCCCCCGCGCAGCAGCTGCGCGCCCGCAGCCTTGACAGCCTTCGCAACGTATACGATCTGCTCCTCCGATTCGACCGAGCACGGCCCCGCGATCATCGCGAAATGCCCGCCGCCGAATTTCGCATCCCCGACCGAAACCACGGTATCGTCCGGGTGGAACTTGCGGTTGCAGCATTTGAAGGGGTCTGAAACGCGCTTGACGGAATCGACGATATCCAGACTTTCAAGCAAAGACATATCGATCCGGCTCGTGTCGCCGACCAGACCCAGCACGGTCTGGTACTCGCCGAGTGAGGGGTGTACGTCGATTCTCTGGCTGCGCAGCCAGTTGATGAGCTGGTTCCGCTTTTCCTCCGGGACGTTGTGCTTCAATACGACAATCATGGTTTTGACCTCCAGTACAATAAAAAATGCGGCACAGTCAATTCTGTGCCGCATACAAATCACAAGCTCTTCTGCGCATCACAAATTGACCTTACTATCCGGCGACAGTAAAGTAATAATAGGACGCGAAAACAGAAGTGAACATGAGAAGACTCTCCTTATGAAAATCTGTGACAATCATAGCACGCTGGACGCCGCTTGTCAACCGGGCGGGCGTGAAAAATGGGGAATCAGAGCGCTTCCGCCTCCGCAAGCCACAGGCTGCCCGACGCGTCCGACGGCATACGCCAGTCGCCTCTGGGGCTGAGCGTCACGGAGCCGACCTTCGGGCCGTCCGGGATGCACGAGCGCTTGAACTGCTGCTGGAAGAACCGGCGGCAGAACGTTTTCAGCCAGTGCCGGATCACGTCGTCCGGATACCTGCCGCCATACGCGTATTTCGCCATCCGGAACAGCTTGCGCGGCCGTGAGCCGAAGCGCAGCAGATGGTACAGGAAGAAATCATGCAGCTCATACGGGCCGACGAGATCCTCTGTCTTCTGCGCGATCTGTCCGTTTTCGTCCGCGGGCAGAAGCTCCGGCGAAACAGGCGTATCAAGAATGTCCAGCAGCACCTCCCGCAGCGCGGGCGCGCTGCTCCCGGCCTCATACTGCACGATGTAGCGCACCAGTGTTTTGGGAACCGAGCAGTTGACCGCGTACATGGACATATGGTCGCCGTTATACGTCGCCCAGCCGAGCGCAAGCTCAGAAAGATCACCCGTGCCGATGACCAGTCCGCCGGACTGGTTCGCGATGTCCATCAGGACCTGCGTGCGCTCCCGCGCCTGACAGTTTTCATAGGTGACGTCGTGCACGGCTTCGTCATGGCCGATATCCGCGAAATGCTGCCGGACGGAGGCTGTGATATTGACCTCCTGCACGCTGACGCCAAGCTCCTCGCAGAGCCTGACCGCGTTGGACTTCGTCCGCTTCGTCGTGCCGAAGCACGGCATGGTGACGCACTGGATCTCCTTCCGGCTGCGTCCGGCCAGATCGAACGCGCGCACGCACACCAGCAGCGCCAGCGTGCTGTCCAGTCCGCCGGAAATGCCGAGCACGACCGTTTTCGCGTGCGTGTGCTCCACCCGCTTTTTCAGGCCCTGCGACTGGATGCGCAGAATCGCCTCCGCGCGGGCGCGCAGCTGCTCGTCATACGGCGGGACGAACGGATTGGGCGCAATGCGCCGCGTCAGAACCGTGTCGCGCAGTGGCTGATCGAAAACGACCGGCTGAAGGCTGGGGACGGAATCGTAGCTTGTCGTGCGGTGCCGCTCGTGCATGAGCCGCTGCACGTCGATCTCGGAAACCGTCAGCGAAGCGTCCGCAAACGGCTCGTTTTCTGCCAGGACTGTCCCGTTTTCCGCGATCAGATGGTGCCGCGAGAAGACCATGTCCTGCGTCGATTCCGTCGGCGACGCGCTGCAGTAGACATAACCGCAGGCCAGCCGCGCCGACGTCGCGCCGACCAGCGACCGGCGGTACTCTGCCTTGCCGATCACCTCGTCGGAGGCGGAGAGATTCAGAATGATGGCCGCGCCGCCCGCGCAGAGCCGCGTCGACGGCGGGCAGGGAACCCACAGATCCTCGCAGAGCTCCACGCCGAAGGTGTAGTCCTGCATCCCGGAGCAGCAGAACAGAAGCTCCGTTCCAAACGGCACGCTCTGGCCGCAGAGCGGGAGCGTATACGTCCTTCCCTCCAGCGTTTTCGCGGAGGAAAACTGCCGCAGCTCATAGAATTCGCCGTAATTCGGCAGATGCGTCTTCGGCACCACGCCGAGCAGCCGTCCTGCGTGGACGACTGCCGCGCAGTTATAGAGTTTTCCGCCGAAGCGAAGCGGAAGCCCGACCGCCGTGACCGGGTAGAGATCCTTCGACGCCTCCACGACCCGCGCCAGCGCAGGCTCGACCGCGCCGAGCAGGCAGTCGGAGAAAAACAGATCGCCGCACGTGTAGCCCGTCAGGCAAAGCTCCGGCAGCGTCAGCAGATTCACGCCCGCCGCGTCCGCCTCACGCATCCGCGTCAAAATCTGCTCCGTATTATACTGCACATCCGCGACCACGACGTCGATCGTCCCGGCAGCGGCCTTGATAAAACCGTCTTTCATGGAACCGTTCTCCTGATTTTATAAAGTATCATATATACGATACACGGTTTTGCCGGAATTATCAAGAATAAAAACAAATTGGGTCGGAGACTGGAAAATCTGTGCTTTTGTGCAGAATATATATTTTGAAAGCGGTGTATTGACAACAAACTGTTCAACTTGTAAGATAGAAGAGCCGCCGCTGTGCGGCAGATCGAGTGAAAGGCGGACAGGACATGATTGAACTCAACGGCATGGAGCTGACGATCGAGCAGGTCATCGCGGTGGCCAGACACAACGAGCAGGTGCGAATTTCCGAACCGGCGAAGGAAAAAATCAACCGGGCACGGGCCTACGTGGACGAAAAGCTTGCGCAGAAGGCCGTGATCTACGGTCTGACGACCGGCTTCGGCAAATTTTCCGACACGTTTGTCCCCGAGCAGGAGACAGCTGCGCTTCAGCGCAATCTGATCATCAGCCATGCCTGCGGCATGGGCGCGCCGCTGCCGCGCGAGGTCGTGCGCGGGGCGATGCTGCTGCGGTGCAACGCGCTTGCACGCGGCAATTCCGGCATCCGCCTGTCGACGCTCGAAACGCTGCTTGCCATGCTGAACCGCGGCGTGCATCCGGTGATCCCGGAGAAGGGCTCGCTCGGCGCGAGCGGCGATCTTGCGCCACTGGCGCATATCGTGCTGGTCATGCTGGGCGAGGGCGAAGCGGAATATCAGAACGCGGTCCTGCCCGGAAAACGGGCCATGGAGCTGGCAGGCATTGCGCCCGTTGAGCTTGCGGCCAAGGAGGGCCTTGCGCTCATCAACGGCACGCAGATCATGACCGCCATCGCCTGCGGCGTGGTATACGACGCCGTGCAGCTGGCAAAAACGGCGGATATCGCCGCCGCCATGACGTGCGAGGCACAGCTGGGCATCCTGAGTGCCTTTGATCCCGAGGTGCACGCGCTGCGCGGCCAGCAGGGGCAGATGCGCACGGCACAGAATCTGCTGCGGCTTCTGGACGGGAGCCGTCTGGCCTTCGCGCACAACCCGGAGAAGGTGCAGGACGCCTATTCGATCCGCTGCGTCCCGCAGATCCACGGCGCAAGCCGCGACGCCATCCGCTATGTGTGGGATATCGTCAGCCGCGAGATCAATGCCGTGACCGACAATCCGCTCATTTTCCCCGAGGCGGACAAGGTGATCTCCGGCGGCAACTTCCACGGCCAGCCGGTCGCGCTTGCGATGGACTTTCTGGGCATAGCCCTCAGCGAATACGCCAACGTGTCCGAGCGCCGGCTGGAGCGCATGGTCAATCCCGCGCTGTCCAACGGCCTTCCCGCGTTCCTGACAAAATACGGCGGCGTACACTCCGGCTTCATGATCACGCAGTACGCAGCGGCCTCCATGGTGTCGGAAAACAAGGTCTACGCGCACCCCGCGTCGGTGGACTCCATTCCGTCCTCCGCCAATCAGGAGGACCATGTCAGCATGGGCACGACCGCAGCCAGAAAGGCCCGCATGATCCTCGACAACAGTCAGAAGGTCGTCGGCATCGAGCTGCTTGCCGCAGTGCAGGCGCTGTGGCTGCGCGGCGAGTCGCTCCTCGCCCCCGCGACGGCGGCAGTCTATCAGAAAATCCGCCAGACCGTCCCGCCGGTCGATACCGATGTCGTCATGTACCCCCAGATGGCCGAGCTTGACCGCCTGGTCAAGTCGGGCGCATTGCTCGAAGCCGCAGAACAGGTCTGCGGCAGGCTTCTGTAAAACCGGAGAAAACCGCCGCCCCGGGCTGTGTATGGACGCACGCCCGGGGCGACAGACGGTTTTACTTATAAATGATGATTCCCACATGAACATAAGGAGGAAATACTATGGCAAAGCTTGTTGAGTGCGTTCCGAATTTCAGCGTCAGTCGGGAAAAGGACCCGGTGGTGTTTCAGGGCCTCGTCGACACGGCGAACAGCATCCCCGGCTGCTTCGTCTTCGACGTACAATCCGACGGCAACCATAACCGCTGCGTCTTTACGCTGCTCGGCTCCCCCGAGGCGATGGGCGAGGCGGCGTTCCAGCTGACAAAAAAGGCGACCGAAACCATCGATATGCGCCGGCATACAGGCCAGCACCCGCGCATGGGCGCGACGGACGTCATTCCCTTTATCCCGACCATGGACACGAGCGTAGAGGAATGCGTGGAGCTGTCAAAGCGCGTCGCTGCCCGCATCTGGGATGAGCTTCGTGTGCCGTCGTTCCTGTATGAGGACTCCGCCTCGCGCCCGGAGCGCAGAAATCTGGCCGCCTGCCGCAAGGGGCAGTTCGAGGGAATGCCGGAAAAGCTGCTGGAGCCGGACTGGGCGCCGGATTACGGCGAGCGGAGGATCCATCCGACTGCGGGCATCATCGCCATCGGCGCACGGATGCCGCTCATCGCCTACAACATCAATCTCGATACCTCCGACATCGAGGTCGCAAAGAAGATCGCAAAGGCTATCCGCACCAAGGACGGCGGCTTTGCCTGCTGCAAGGCCATCGGCGTGATGCTTGAGGGCCGGAACGTCGCGCAGGTGTCGATGAATCTCACAAACTTTGAAAAAACGCCGATCTACTACGCCTTTGAAATGACGCGCCAGCTGGCCGACCGCTACGGCGCGCGGATCATTGGTTCCGAGGTGGTCGGCCTGACGCCCGCAAAGGCGCTGCTCGACTGCGCGGAATTCTATCTGAAGCTTGAAAATTATGACTGCCGCAAGCAGGTCATGGAATATCATCTGATTGGGATGGAATGAGAGGTGTGACGCATGGAACTGGCAGAACTGACGGTACGCGGCTTTACGGAGGAGATCGCCTCCGCGTCTCCGGCTCCCGGCGGCGGCAGCGCCGCAGCGCTGGCGGGCGCGGTCGGCGCGGCGCTGACAGCAATGGTCAGCGGCCTGACGCTCGGCAGAAAAAAATATGAGGCCGTGCAGGAGCTTGCGCTCCGCGCACAGGCGCAGGCAGACGCGCTGCGTAAACGGCTGCTGGCTGCGATGGAGCAGGACACGCAGACGTTTTTGCAGGTCAGCGCGGCCTACGCGATGCCGAAGCAGACGCCCGAGGAAAAGCAGGCGCGCAGCAGCGCCATCGAACAGGGCCTCAAGGCCTGCACGCAGCCGCCGCTTGCCGTGATGCAGCTGTGCGCAGAGGGGCTGGAGCTGCTGGAGAGCCTTCTGGGCAAGACGAACGCAACGGCGGCCAGCGACTTTGGCGTCGCCTGCCTCAGCCTCCGCGCAGGGATGCAGGGCGCGTGGCTGAACGTGTGCATCAATACCGGCTCCCTGCACGACGCCGCGTTTGCCGCCGGTGCGCGCGCAGCGGGGCAGAAGCTGCTCGATGCCGGCCTTCCGCGCGCCGACCGCTGCTACGCGGCGATGCTGGCCGTATGCAGTGAAAAATGACGCAGGAATTCCTGCATTCATGCAAGAATGAATTGAAAAATGCAAAAGAAGCTGTTACAATATCATCAATGGGGGAGATCACGATGCAGCTGGAACATACTGAAACCTTACAACTTGATTACGAACTGCCGGAATACCCGGAAATAGACCCGCGCTATCGCCGCGCACCGCGCCGCGAATCGCACCTGAGCCGGGCGGATCAGGCGCTGGCGATCAAAAATGCGCTGCGCTACATCCATCCCGATCACCACGCGCAGATGGCAAAGGAATTTGCGCAGGAGCTGGCCGAGCATGGCCGTATCTACGGCTACCGCTTCCGTCCCGCAGGCGCGATCTATGGAAAACCGATCGACGAATACAAGGGCCGCTGCATTGAGGGCCGCGCGATCCAGGTCATGATCGACAACAATCTGGACTTCGACGTTGCGCTGTATCCCTACGAGCTGACGACCTACGGCGAGACAGGCCAGGTCTGCCAGAACTGGATGCAGTACCGCCTGATCAAGAAATACCTCGAACAGCTGACGGACGAGCAGACGCTTGTCGTCATGTCCGGCCATCCGCTCGGCCTGTTCCACAGCCACAGGATGGCCCCGCGCGTGATCATTTCAAACGGCCTGATGGTCGGCACGTTCGACGATCAGGAGAACTTCAACCGCGCTGCCGCGCTGGGCGTGGCGAATTACGGTCAGATGACCGCGGGCGGCTGGATGTACATCGGCCCGCAGGGCATCGTCCACGGCACGTTCAACACGCTTCTGAACGCAGGCCGCCTCATTCTCGGCATTCCGAACGATCAGGATCTGGCCGGACGGCTGTTCGTCTCGGCGGGCCTTGGCGGGATGTCGGGCGCACAGGGCAAGGCGGCGGAGATCGCCGGTGCGGCGTCCATCATCGCCGAGGTCGACGATTCCCGTATCGATACGCGCTTCACGCAGGGCTGGGTCAGCCACAGAACGTCGGATCTGGCCGAGGCGGTGGAGATCGCCCGGACACACCAGAAAAACGGCGAGCCCTGCGCGGTCGCCTACCATGGCAATATCGTCGATCTGCTGGAATATCTGTACGAAAAGCAGGTGCACGTCGACCTGATGAGCGACCAGACCTCCTGCCACGTGCCGTATGACGGCGGCTACTGCCCGCAGGGCCTGAGCTTTGCCGAGCGCACGCGGATGCTGGCCGAGGAGCCGGAGGAGTTTCGCGCGCTGGTCGATCAAACGCTGCAGCACCACTATGAGATGATCTGCAAATTCCACGACCGGGGTACCTATTTCTTCGACTACGGCAACAGCTTCCTGAAGGCGGTCTATGATTCCGGCGTGAAGGCGGTCTGCAAAAACGGCGAAAACGATCTGGACGGCTTTGTGTTCCCGTCCTACGTTGAGGATATCCTCGGCCCGTGCCTGTTTGACTACGGCTACGGCCCGTTCCGCTGGTGCTGCCTGAGCCGGAAGCCGGAGGATCTGCACAAGACCGACATGGCCGCCGCAGAATATATCCGCACGCACAACCGGCGCTATCAGGACTACGACAACTACGTCTGGGTGCGCGACGCGGAGAAGAACCGGCTCGTCGTCGGTACACAGTGCCGCATTCTCTATCAGGATGCGATGGGGCGGATGAATCTGGCGCTTAAATTCAACGAAATGGTCCGAAATGGCGAAATCGGCCCGGTCATCCTTGGCCGCGACCATCACGATACCGGCGGCACGGACGCGCCGTTCCGCGAGACGTCCAATATTAAGGACGGCTCGAATATCATGGCCGAAATGGCCACGCAGTGCTACGCGGGCAACGCCGCGCGCGGCATGAGCTACATCGCCCTGCACAACGGCGGCGGCACGGGCATCGGCCGCGCCATCAACGGCGGCTTCGGCATGGTGCTCGACGGCTCGGAGCGCGTCGATACCATCCTCCGCATGGCAATGCCGTGGGACACCATGGTCGGCGTCGCCCGCCGCAGCTGGGCCTGCAACGAGCACGCCATGACGACGGCGGCGGAATATAACGAGCTTTACGCCGGGCAGGACCACATCACAATGCCCTACGTGGCGGACAGCGCCGTCGTCGAGCAGGCCGTGGCGCAGCTGGAGCGCTGACCGGGAAAGGAACAGGCAATGAAAAGATCGCTGATCACCAACATCGGTATGCTGGCCACGCCGCAGGGAACCTCTGCGCGGGGCGGCAGGGCACAGGGCGAGATCTGCATTCTGAAAAACGCATGGATCCTGATCGAGAACGATCTGATCGCGCAGGTCGGGACCGGCGCAGCGCCTGCGGCTGCCGACGCGCAGACGATCAACGCCGGCGGGAAGCTGGTCACGCCCGGTCTGGTCGACGCGCACACGCATCTGATCTTCGGCGGCTGGCGGCAGAACGAGCTGGCGCTCAAGCTGCACGGCGCGGGCTATCTGGACATCCTCGCCGCAGGCGGCGGCATTCTGTCCACCATGCGTGCAACGCAATCGGCAAGCGAGGAGCAGCTGGAGGCGAAGGCCTCCGCCGCGCTGGATGAAATGCTCCGCTTTGGCACGACGACCGCAGAGGCCAAGAGCGGCTACGGCCTGTCGACCGGGGAAGAATGCAAAGCGCTGCGCGTGATCGGAAACCTGCAAAAACACCATGTGATGGATCTTGCTGCGACCTTTATGGGCGCGCACGCCGTACCGGAAGCCTACCGGGACAACCGGCAGGGCTATCTGGAGCTTCTGTGCGAGGAAATGCTTCCGGCGGTACAGGAGCAGGGTATTGCGGAATTCTGCGATGTGTTCTGCGAAAAGGGCGTTTTTTCCGCCGAGGAATCCCGCCGCATCCTGCTCACCGGCAGACAGCATGGGCTGCGGCCCAAGATCCACGCGGACGAGATCGAGGCCATCGGCGGCAGTGAGCTGGCAGGCGAGATCGGGGCCGTCTCGGCGGAGCATCTGATCGTCTGCCCGCCGTCCGGCATCGCGTCCATGGCAAGGGGCGGCACGGTCGCCTGCTGCCTGCCCGCAACAAGCTTTTATCTGGGCGTGGCCTACGCGCCCGTACAGGATATGGTGCAGGCCGGTGTTCCGGTCGCCATGGCGACGGACTTCAACCCCGGCTCCTGCCCGTGCCTCAATATGCAGCTGGTCATCAGCCTCGGCTGCCTGCGCTACCGGCTGACGCCCGAGCAGGCGCTGACCGCGGTGACGCTCAACGGCGCCGCCGCCATCTGCCGCGCCGACCGCATCGGCTCCATCGAGCCGGGCAAGCAGGCGGACATTCTCATCTGGAACGCAGAGGATCTGGACTATATCTGCTACCGCCTTGGCAGCAATCTGGTCGATACTGTAATCAAAAAAGGAAACGTCGTTTAGACAAAAGAACAGGCAATGCCCATCCGGACATTGCCTGTTCTTCAAGGCGTTCAGTTTTATACGAAGAGCAGCAAAACCGAACGCACCCGACAGGATACAGTGAATTTTTTCGGAAATTTGCGGCGAATCCGAAAGCACGTTCCTGTTTAGGCGTAGGGGCGGACGACTCTGTCCGCCCGCAGAACGCAGTGTTCTTACGGAAATCTACGGCAAATTCGCAATATTTTCAGGGCCGACAAGAGTCGTCGGCCCCTACAACCAAGTGAGTAAGTGCATACGAATTTGCCGTAAATTCTCACGTAAACACAGCGGTTTCCGCCGGGCGGAGCAGAGCCCCGCCCCTACCAGCATTGTTCGTTTTTGCTGATCTCTACATAAATCAGAAGCTCACCCGTGGATTGTTTCGAGCTTCCGGATGTTTTCCTCAGAGTCGTCTCCGACACAGCCGACCAGCATATACGTCTTGTGGAAGTGGTCGTAGATAAAATGGTCGAGCAGCCGGAAGCCGATGATGCGGCCTGTTGAGCGCACATGGGTGCGCGGCCCGGTGCAGTAGTGCTGTGCGCCGCCGAGCAGAATGTGGCTCTCGTCATAGTAGTCGATGGGCAGATCCTGCCGGATCAGCTCGTTGACGCGCGCTTCGAGCGTGGGAATATCGATATCCGGCTGGTGCTCGTTGAATTCGAGCACGAAGCCGTGGCGGATATCGCCGTGGCTGCACGCAAGCATCTGCTCCTGCGTCATGGCGTATTCGCACAGATCCTCTGCGCTGTGCGCCATGAGGCGATAGGCAAGCGACGGATAGACGATGTCGCACAGCTCCTGCGGCAGAGGGCCAAAGAGGTTCGGCCGCGTGATGACGATCTGCTCGCCGACGCCGATGAGCAGATTCGCGTTGACGCCGAGCAGGGGATAGATCAGGTCAAAATGCTCGATGATGATGCGCTTGCCGCGCCGGACAGCCAGCCGGACGGCGTCCGCCAGCTCCGAGAGCTGATGGAAACCCGTCTCGAAGCGGATGTCCAGATGGTAGGTGTGCGGCGTGAAAAAGCCCGTTTCATACTCCTGCTCCAGAAGCGGGAGCGGGCGGACGTTGACGCCGTCGTCGTCGTTCGTAAGCTCGATGCCGGGGAACATCCCCTTGATGAGCACGCTCTTGCCGGAGCCGGCTTCCCCGATGAAGCCGATGATCTGGTCGAAGGGCGAAAGATAAAGCTGCGCGATCTGCATACCGAGCGTGTAGATCCGGCTGCGGCCGCGGGGAGCAAAATACGTGCTGTAGATATGGCTGCTCTGAATCGCGTTTGTCGTCATGGGCGTTTTGCCTCCTGTGCCGTTTTCTTTCAGTATAGAGGATAAAGCCCGCTTTAATCAAGGAAAATCTGCTGCAAGCAGCATGAAATATTGAAAAACATACAAGGGGGAATTTTGGTGGTTATCCGAAACGAGGCTTCTGCCGGAGCGGCGGAGTCGGCGGACGTACTGGTCACGGTGCGGCCCGCTGAAACGCTTGAGCTGCGGATCGCGTCGACCGTCCGATTGCAGTTCGGCGCTGCGATCGAGCAGACGGTGCACAGCGTTCTGCGCGCCGCAGACGTGCAGCAGGGAGAGATTGCCGTAGACGACCACGGCGCGCTCGACTGGATCCTGCGTGCCCGGCTGGAAGCCGCGCTCGCACGGGCGGAAGGAGGGACCGCATGAGACGTTCCATGCTCTTTGTACCCGGAAATAACCCGAAAATGATGACAAGCTGCGGCTTTTTCGGCGCGGACGCCATCATATTTGATCTGGAGGACGCCGTATCGCCCGATGAAAAGGACGCGGCGCGCATACTGGTCAAATACGCGGTGACGAATGTGGAGCGCTGCCGCAGCGAGATCATCGTCCGCGTCAATGCGGCGGACACGCCGCTGTTTGCGCAGGATTTAGAGGCCATCGTGCCGCAGAGGCCGGATTACATCATGCTCCCGAAGACCGCGTCGCGGCAGACCGTCTGCGGCTGCGACGCCGCCATCGGCGAAATCGAACGCCGCTGCGGCATGGAGCCGGGCACAATTGGCCTCATCGCGCTGATCGAGACGGCGCTCGGCGTGGAAAACGCATTCGAGATCGCGACGGCCTCCCCGCGTGTGCGGGCACTGTTTCTCGGCGCGGAGGATCTGAGCGCCGATCTGCACTGCAGCCGGACGAAGGAGGGCCTTGAGATCCTCTATGCCCGGACGCGGCTTGTTACAGCAGCGCACGCCGCTGGAGTCGGCGTCTACGATACCCCCTTCACCGACGTGAACGACGATGAAGGCATCGAAGCCGACAGCCGCCTTGCCCGCAGCCTGGGCTTTACCGGCAAAGCATCCATCTCGCCCCGGCATCTGGACGCGATCAACCGCTGCTTCAGCCCCTCGCAGGCGGAGGCGGACTATGCCAGACAGGTTCTCGCGGCTATTGAGGACGCAAAGCGCTGCGGAAAGGGCGCGGTAGCGCTGCGCGGAAAGATGATCGACGCGCCGATCGCCGCGCGGGCCAGACAGACGCTGGCCGCAGCGGAAGAAATTCTTGCGGAGGGAGGTACGCTGCAATGAAGGAGTCCAAGGTCGTTTCCTCTCTGCGTGAGGCGATCCGCCTTTCCGGCCTGCAGGACGGGATGTGCGTCTCGTTTCACCACCATCTGCGAAACGGCGACTATGTCGTCAACATGGTCATGGAGCAGATCAGCGCCATGGGCATCCGCGATCTGACGGTCAACGCCAGCGCGCTGTTCGACGTGCACCTGCCGATGCTGGAGCATATCAAAAACGGAACGGTCAGCAGACTGCTGACCAACTATATGTCCGCCGGACTTGGCCGCGCCATTTCGGGGGGCGTCATGGACCAGCCCGTGGAGTTCCGGACGCACGGCGGCCGCCCGCGCGATATTGCAGGCGGCGAAACCCCAATCGACGTTGCATTCATCGCCGCGCCAAGCAGCGACACGATGGGCAACTGCACGGGCAAGGTCGGAAAATCGGCCTGCGGTTCGCTGGGCTACGCCTTCCCGGACGCGCAGTACGCGAAAAAGGTCATTGTTATCACCGATGAACTTGTACCGTATCCGCTCTGCGGCTGGTCGATCCCGGAAATTTACGTGGATTATGTCGTCGCCGTGGACGCCATCGGTGACCCCGCCGGAATCGTCTCCGGCACGACCCGCATGACGCGCAATCCCGTCGCGATCACCATCGCGCAGACCGCCGCGCGGGTCATTGCCAGCTCCGGTCTTCTCAAGGATGGCTTTTCCTTCCAGACGGGCGCGGGCGGCGCGTCGCTGGCGACGGCAATGTATCTGGAAAAAATCATGAAGCAGCAGAACATTCACGGCAGCTACGCGCAGGGCGGGATCACCGGCCTGCTGGTCGATATGCTGAACGAAGGACTGTTCCGGGCGCTGCTGGATGTGCAGTGCTTCGATCTGAAGGCCGTGGCCTCCATCCGCGAAAATCCCTGCCACTGCGAAGTATCGGCGGAGCAGTACGCCAGCCCCGGCTGCCGGAGTGCGGCGGTCGACTCGCTGGATGTTGCCGTGCTCGGCGCGACAGAGATCGACACTTCGTTCAATATCAACGTCCACACGGACTCCAACGGCTCCATCATGGGCGGCAGCGGCGGCCACAGCGACGCGGCTGCCGGCAGTAAGCTCGCGCTCATCGCCGCGCCGCTGTTCCGGGGACGGCTGCCCATCGTGCGCGACCGCGTGACCTGCATCTCCACGCCCGGACAGGATGTGGACGTACTCGTGACGCAGGCGGGCGTCGCGGTCAACCCGAAAAACACGGAACTGCGCGAACGCCTCCGGGCGGCGGGGCTTCCCGTCGTGGACATTCACGAGCTGAAAGAGCGCGCCGAGCGCATCACTGGTGTTCCTGCACTGCTTCCGGTATCGGACCGGGTGGTTGCAAAGGTGATCTCACGAGATGGGGAGTTGCTTGACACGATCCGTCAAACGGACAATAGGAGCGGAATATGAGAGAAATACAGGCGGAGCTTCTGACCAGTACTGTGGCGCAGATGTGCATCCGCGCCAATTATGACCTGCCGCAGGATGTGCTGCGGCAGCTGCAAAGCGCGCAGGCGGCAGAGCCGTGGCCCGCGGCGCAGGAGATCCTGCGGCAGATTTTAGAGAACGCGGAGCTTGCCGCTGCCAACGCCCAGCCGATCTGCCAGGACACCGGCATGGCCTGCGTGTTTCTGGAGATTGGACAGGAGGTACATATCGCGGGCGACCTCAAGGCCGCCGTGCAGGAGGGCGTGCGAAGAGGCTACGCGGCGGGCTGGCTGCGCAAGTCCGTCGTGCGCGACCCGTTTGACCGCGTCAACACGGGCGATAATACCCCGGCCATGCTCTATTTTGACCTTGTCCCCGGCGAACAGATCAAAATCACCGTCGCCCCCAAGGGCTTCGGCAGCGAAAACATGAGCCGGATCGCCATGCTCCGCCCGTCCGACGGGCTGGAGGGCGTCAAGCGCTTCGTTTTGCAGACCGTGCAGGACGCTGGCCCGAATCCGTGCCCGCCCATCGTGGTGGGCGTGGGGATCGGCGGCACGTTCGACAAAGCGGCGCTGCTGGCAAAGCAGGCGCTCCTGCGCGAGCTGGATACGCCGAACGAAGACCCGTTTTACCGGGCATTGGAGCAGGAGCTTCTGGAAAGCATCAACGCGCTCGGCATCGGCCCGCAGGGCTTCGGCGGCAGGACGACGGCGCTGGCAGTCAACATTCTGACCAGCCCGACGCATATCGCGGGCCTGCCCGTGGCGGTGAATCTCAACTGCCATGTGACGCGCCATGTAACGGAGGTGCTTTGAGATGGCGATCAAACTGAAAACTCCCCTTGACAGCGCGGCAGCGCGCGCATTGCGCGCAGGCGATATGTGCCTGCTGACGGGCGAACTCTACACCGCGCGTGACGCCGCGCACAAGCGCCTCTGCACGCTGCTCGAAGCGGGGCAGCCCCTGCCGTTTGATATGCGCGGCGCTGTTATTTATTTTGTTGGCCCGACGCCGGCAAAGCCGGGACAGGCGATCGGCTCGGCCGGGCCGACGACCTCCTACCGCATGGACGCCTACAGTCCGGCGCTGCTGCGTCAGGGTCTGACCGGCATGATCGGCAAGGGCAAGCGCAGCGAGGCGGTCATAGAGGCGATCCGCGCCTGCGGCGCCGTCTATTTCGGCGCGACCGGCGGCTGCGGCGCGCTCTTGAGCCAGTGCATCAAAAAAGCGGAGGTCATCGCCTATCCCGACCTCGGCCCGGAGGCTGTGCGGCGGCTGTATGTCGAGAATTTCCCCGTGACGGTCATCATCGACAGCGAGGGCAATAACCTTTATGAGATCGGAAGACAGAACTATCTTGACAGTATGCGGCAGCGTGAAGCGTGCGGCAGCGGAGTATGAGGTGCAGCTATGAACGAAGAACGGAAAAAGGTACTCATCATCGGCGTCATCGGCGCGGACGTGCACGCGGTTGGGAACAAGATCCTCTATCACGCGTTCACCGAGGCGGGCTTTGACGTTGTGAATCTGGGTGTCATGGTTTCGCAGGAGGAGTATATCGAGGCGGCGATCGAAGCGGACGCGGACGCTATCGTGGTGTCCTCGCTTTACGGTCAAGGGGAGCTGGACTGCCGCGGAATGCGGGAAAAGTGCGACGAGGCCGGTCTTGCCGGAATTCCGCTGCTCGTCGGCGGCAATATCGTCGTCGGCAAGCAGAATTTCGCGGACGTGGAAAAGCGCTTCAAGGCCATGGGCTTTGACCGGGCCTTCCCGCCCGGCACGCCGCCGGAAACGACCATCGCCGCGCTGCGGGAGATCCTGTATCCCGAAGAGGGACCGCAATGAAGCCAGTATTGTTGACGGATTTCGGCAGCACCTACACGAAGCTGACTGCCGTTGATCTGGACGCAGCCAAGCTTCTCGGCACGGCGCAGGCATATACAACGGTCGCTTCGGATGTGCGCATCGGTTTTCAGAAGGCGCTGGACGCGCTGCTTGCGCAGACGGGGCCATTGACATTTGCGCAGTCGTTTGCCTGCTCCTCGGCGGCGGGCGGCCTGCGGATGATGGTCAGCGGACTTGTGCCGGAGCTGACGATGGAGGCCGCGCGGCTGGCAAGCCTCGGCGCGGGCGCGAAGATCGTCGGGCAGTTTTCATTCGAGCTGACGCAGGACGATCTGGAAACCATTCAGCGCGTGAACCCGGACATTTTTCTTCTGGTCGGCGGCACGGACGGCGGCAACAGCGCCTGCGTCATTCATAACGCGCAGATGCTCGCCGCGATCCGCCCGCAGTTCCCAATCGTTCTCGCGGGCAACCGCACGGCCATGCAGCAGTGCCGGAAGGCGCTGGAGGGCTTCGAGGTATCCGTCTGCGAAAACGTCATGCCGAAATTCGGCGTGCTCAAAACGGAGGACACGCAGAAGACCATCCGCAGCATTTTCCTGCGCCGCATCGTGCAGGCAAAGGGCCTGAACGCCGCGGCAGAGCGCATGAGCGGCCCGATGATGCCGACGCCTGCGGCGGTCATGCAGGCCATGACGCTGCTGGCGAAGGGAACGGACAAAACGCCCGGCATCGGGGAGCTGATCGGTGTGGATGTCGGCGGCGCGACGACGGACATCTATTCCATTGCCGAGGGGATGCCCCGGCAGATGAACCGGGTCTACAAGGGTCTGCCGGAGCCGTATGTCAAGCGGACGGTCGAGGGCGATATCGGTATGCGCTATTCCATCGAGGGCGTGCTGGCTGCGGCGGGCGCGCAGCGGCTGGCGGAGCTTTCCGGGCTTTCGCCGGAGCGGGTGGAGGCGCTCGTGCAGCTGCTTGCGCACAATACGCAGACGCTGCCGGAGCACGATACGGAGCTGGAGATGCTTGATTACGCGGTCGCCTCCATGGCCGTGCAGACTGCCGTGATGCGCCACGCCGGTACGCTTGAGGAAACGTATACGATGCTCGGACAGACCTTCGTGCAGAGCGGAAAGGATCTGAGCGAGGTGCGCAGGGTCGTCGTGACGGGCGGGAGCCTCATCCATTCGCAGCGGGCGCGGCAGATCGCGCGCTTTGCCTGCTGCGACCCGGCTGCGCCTGCGTCGCTCCGTCCGAAAAAGGCGGATATCATTCTGGACAAACGTTATATTCTGGCGGCGATGGGCCTGCTTGCGCAGAGCGAGCCGGAGATCGCGCTCCAAATCATGAAAGAGGAGATCAACTGATGGAAATTCAGAACAGAAAGATCCCGGAAGGGGAATTCATGGCAATGCGGCAGGAGGTTCTGCAGCAGTGGCCGACGGGCCGGGACGTCGATCTGACGGAGGCCGCGGCATATCAGAAGCAGCAGAAGCCGAGCCGCAATTTTTCCGCCAGACTGATCGAAGCGAAAAAGGAGCACAGGACGCTCATCCAGCCGCGTGCCGGTGTGCCGGTGCTTGAGGAGCACATCAAGCTCATGCAGTATCTGGAAAAAGAGGGCGAGGCAGATCTGCTGCCGACCACCATCGACAGCTACACCCGCCAGAACCGCTATCACGAGGCCGAGGAGGGCATCAAGGCCTCCAAGGAGGAGGGCCGCGCCATGCTCAACGGCTTCCCGGCCGTCAACCACGGTGTTTCCGGCTGCCGGAGAGTCGTGGAGAGCGTCAATGTGCCGGTGCAGGTGCGCCACGGCACCCCCGACGCCCGGCTTCTGACCGAAATTGCCTACGCGGGCGGCTTCACCAGCTACGAGGGCGGTGGTATCTCCTACAATCTGCCCTACTGCAAAAACGTCCCGATGGAGACGACCATCGCCAACTGGCAGTACGTCGACCGGTTGACCGGCCTGTATGAGGAAATGGGCGTTTCCATCAACCGTGAGCCGTATGGGCCGCTGACCGGCACGCTCGTGCCGCCCTGCATTTCCCACGCGGTCGCCATCATCGAGGCGCTGCTTGCGGCGGAGCAGGGCGTGAAAAACATCACGGTCGGCTACGGCCAGTGCGGCAACCTGATCCAGGACATCGCCGCAGTCCGCACACTTGAGGAGCTGACGGAGGAATATCTTGCAAAGTACGGCTATCACGACGTAGTTGTCACGACGGTGCTGCACCAGTGGATGGGCGGCTTCCCGGCGGACGAGGCAAAGGCGTTCGGCGTCATCTCGACCGGCGCGCTGATCGCGGCGCTTTCCAAGGCCACGAAGGTCATCGTCAAAAGCCCGCACGAGGCCATCGGCATCCCAACGATGGAGGCGAACGCGCAGGGGCTGCGCTGCACACGGCAGGTCGTCAGCATGATGACCGAGCAGACGTTTGCCAACACGCATCTGGACGAGGAAATGGAGATCATCCGGCAGGAAACGCGCTGCATCGTCGACAAGTGCTTCGAGCTTGGCATGGGCGATATCGCGCTCGGCGCGTGCCGCGGCGTAAAGGCGGGCGTTCTGGACGTTCCGTTCGCGCCCTGCCGCTTCAATGCCGGTCAGATGCTGCCGTGCCGCGACAACGACGGCGCGGTGCGCATCATGAACATGGGCAATCTCCCGTTTACAAAGGAGCTTCGGGATTATCATATGGGAAAAATCGCGGAACGCGCTGCGTTTGAGCATCGGAAAGCGACATTCCAGATGGTGACCGACGACGTTTACGCCATCAGCAAGGGCCGTCTGGTCGGGCGGCCCAGATAAATGAAGGAGGAACAGAAAATGAAGATCAAGGATGTTGTGTGCGCTGCGGGCAGCACAGGATTTTATTTTGACGATCAGCGTGCCATCAAGCGCGGCGCGGGTCACGACGGTATGTTTTACATCGGCCAGCCCGTCACGGAGGGCTTTTCCGCCGTGCGCATGAAGGGCGAGGCCGTCTCGGTCATGATCGTTCTGGAAGACGGCCAGATCGCCTTCGGCGACTGCGCGGCGGTGCAGTATTCCGGCGCGGGCGGACGCGACCCGCTGTTTCTGGCAAAGGACTTTATCCCCATCATCGAGCAGTATGTCCGCCCGATGCTGCTGGGCCGGGAGGCAGATGATTTCCGCGGCCTGTGCGCGCAGATGGAGGCCATCGAGGTAAACGGCAAGCGCCTGCATACGGCCATCCGCTACGGTGTCTCGCAGGCCATTCTGGACGCAGTCGCCAAGGCGACGGGACGCCTGATGTGCGAGGTCGTCGCGGACGAATACGGCTGCACGGTCAGCCAGACGCCGATCCCCATCTTTACGCAGTCCGGCGACGACCGCTATGACAACGCCGACAAGATGATCATCAAGCGCGCGCAGGTGCTGCCGCACGCGCTCATCAACAACGTGCAGACCAAGCTCGGTGAGCACGGCGAAAAGCTGCTGGAGTACGTCAAATGGCTCCGTGACCGCATCCTGACCATGCGCGCGGACGAGAGCTATCAGCCCGTCCTGCACATCGACGTCTACGGCACCATCGGCGCGGCGTTCGGAAACAACAATTATGCTGCCATGGCAGATTATCTTGCGGAGCTGGAGCAGGCGGCAAAGCCCTTCCATCTGCGCATCGAAGGGCCGATGGACTGCGACTGCGACCGCGAAACGCAGATCGTTGCGCTTGCGGGCCTGACGGCGGAGCTTGACCGCCGCGGCATTCAGGTCGAGCTGGTCGCTGACGAATGGTGCAACACGCTCGAGGATATCCGGGAATTTGCCGACCGCAGAGCCGGTCATATGGTGCAGATCAAGACGCCCGACCTCGGCGGCATCAACAATACCATTGAGGCAGTGCTCTACTGCAAGGCGCATGGCATCGGCGCCTATCAGGGCGGTACCTGCAACGAAACGGACCGCTCGGCCCAGGTCTGCGTCCACTGCGCCATGGCGACCCAGCCGGTGCAGATCCTTGCCAAGCCCGGCATGGGCGTCGACGAGGGCTACATGATCGTATCCAACGAAATGAACCGCATCCTCGCCCTGCGTCAGGCAAAGCAGCGCAGCTGAGCAAGAACCAAAACACGCCGCTGGCCGAGAGGCCAGCGGCGTTCACTCTGTCAAAAACAGTTGTTCCTTCATTTTTGTGCGGGATTTTCAAGGTCTGCGTAGGGGCGGACGGCTCTGTCCGCCCGGCGGGGGGTACTGGTTTTACAGAAATTCACGGCGAATACATATGCACCAGCAGTATCGAATGCTTGAAGATGCCAAGCGAAACACAGCTGCTCCCCGCCCGCATCAGTCTGCGCCGAAGACCGCATCGCTTCAATTCGTTCCGATGGGCAGGTCCACGCTGCGGAAGATCATCGGCTCGAGCATCACGTCATGCGCGTAATAGATGGATGCGCCATGCTCCGGGTCGAGCGCCGTGAGCGCCAAAGTTCCGTCCGGGGCCAGGCTCACGCGCCAGCCGGTGTCGGAAGAGAAGTCCGGCAGGAGGCGCTCGTACTGTTCCTGTATGCGCGCGCTGTCCAGCTTGCGTGTGTTACACCTGCTCCGTATTCCGCGGAAGCGTCCGTGTCAGGATCAGGGTATATCCGACCGTGAGCAGGATCAGAGCGGCAAGATGCAGAAGCTGCGTCTGCATTGTAAGCTCTGCATCATTTGCAAACGTGCCGAGCGTGTTGATGGCGGAATGGACGAGGATGCAGGGGAGCAGACTGCCGCCGCGGGAAAAGATCGTGACCAGCAGGAAGCCGACCGCGATCGCAAAGACGATCTGGCACAGATTGCTGACAAGCTCCATCCCGCTGCCGTTGAACAGGTTGATGATATGCCCGATGCCGAACGTCACGCTTGAGATGATAACGGCGGATTTGATATTGTTCCTTGCGGCCGTAAACAGCAGACCCCGGAAGATCACCTCCTCCAAAAACCCGACGCAGAGCATACAAACGACCCGGCAGACCGTTTCTGCGGGCGAACAGGTGAGCGCAGCGCCGTTCCAGAGGTTCCCCGACGCCAGAATCACAAGCGGCACATAGTAAAGGAAGCGGCGAGCGGGAACAGAGGATCTGCAAAGCCCGTACCGCTTCTGCAGGCCGTTTCTCCGGATAAAGACAAAAAGAACAATGGTCTGCAAAACACAGAAAGCAGCGCTTGCGGCGTATGCAGTGCCGATGATCTCGTTGAGCGGATTCGCAAGCGATTGCAGAACGCAGTAAACCGCGATCCACACAAGCGCAAAGGTCAGTTCGCTTTTCTCATACAGCTTTTTCATGTTCAATATCTCCATTCTCTGCATATGCCTGCATGGCGTCAGAAAGCTCTGTGACAGAGCAGCCTTTACTCTCATAATACGCAAGCATCTCCGGCAGCTTCTTTTTATCATAGCTTGTGATGCAGTCCGACAGCACGTGGACGGCATATCCGCCTTTCCTCATGTTGAAGCAGGTGGATTTGATGCAGGCCGCCGCGTCTGCCCCGACAATGTAAAACTCGGAAATCCCATGCTCCTGAATAAAAGCGGCGAACGCCTCGCTGGTCAATGCATTGCTTTTTGACTTCGTAAAGATATGACCGGAAACGACGTTCAGCTCCGACACCAGCTCTGCGCCGCGCGTGCCGGGTTTGAAGGTCCTCGTTCCGGCGGACAGGTTGTTGTGCTGTATGTAAATGACCCACAGTTCCTTTTGGACGGCCCAGTCAATTGCCGCATTGACGGGGGCAATGATCTCTCTGTAGTGCTTCGTAATATCATTTTGCAGGTCTATCACGACCAGCGCGCTGTTTTTCATCCGATCTTCCTCCGTGGATTTCTTCCTCCGATGCCCGGCGGCTCAGTCCCGAACGCCTGCCAGCGCCAGAAATTTCTTATCTGACTGAATGCTCTGCGTCAAAAACTGCCCATCCCGGAACAGGGCATAGGTCGTGACCGGCGCGGGGACATTCTGCGCAGAGTCCCTGTCGGTAATATGGATTGCTTTGAACGGAATGCCGTGTTCCTTCGCTGTCTCCTGCACCCGCGGCACCCAGTAGCAGGTGAACGGGCACTGATCGGTATAATAAAGGACAAAGCCGTCTCCGTCTGCCTTGGGATGTCTGGCACAGTCCCTGAATTTCGGCGGCTCGGCGTTCGGCACAAGGGGCAGATACATCAGGCTGATCCCGCAGTCGGAGATATCAGCTGTCCGGAAGCCCTTGTAGGCCAGATACTTCGGGTCGGCGAGAAATTCCCGCTTCCGTCCCTCGGCGCACAGGATGCAGACGCCGTTCTTTTCCTGCGCTCTGGCATCCCGGATGCACTCGTTCAAAAGGTCGGTCGAATATCCGTGCCCCTTCATCGCGCCTGCGATCCACAGGCAATTGATATAGAGATATCCCGCTGCTTCAATGGGCACCCATGCGTTTTCTGCGGGAATATATTCGATAAAGCACTTGCCGCGCTCCTCGCTGCGGTAAAAAACAAGTCCCTCGTCGAAGCGCTGCCGGAGCCATTCCTTTTTCGCCAGGCTCTGCTTGCCGGACATCGCGCAGCAGATATGCTCTTTGTCAAGGTTTTCTTTTGTGATATGGATGTAGTTCATGGGTTCCTCCTGAATGCCGTGAACACAAATAGACGCAGTGCGAACCGATTCCCCGGTCTGCACTGCGTCTAGGGTGTATCTGAAAACTCCTAACGCACCCGGACAGCGGGTCTTTTTGCGGTGCGCCGCGTCATTTTTCCTTGAAATACGTCAGTATTCCTGCGAAAAAATGTCTTGCGCAACGCAAAAATCCCTCGCTGCCGGTCACATCATGAGTTTTCAGATACACCCTAAGCGTCTGGCAGTTTAATATCTTCGATTTTACCGTCCTTGAAACGGATCACACAGGTATATCTGCACTTTGGGCAGAACAGGGGAAAATCCTCCAGCACCGTATGTGAGCGTATCTGCGTTCTTGTCTTGCCGCCGCATTTGGGGCAGCAGAGCCAATCTGATTTTGTTTGCAGATTTTCCGTCATTTATACCACACCTCGCCGAATCCGCCAAATGGCTTCATATTGCGTCCTCCCGCGCGGCCAATATCGCGCCCCGGTACGCCTGCTGCAGCTGCGAATCGATGACCGCTTCATCGTATTTCATCGAATTATTGGCGATGATGCTTGCATACCCGTGCGCAAACAGAAAAACGGTCAAAAAGACCTGCTTCGTCTGCGCCATGCCGATTCCCAGCGCTCCCTGCATCGCCGAAAGAACAGGGGTAAGCGCCTCGGCGTCGATCAGCTCCAGCAGCGTGCTTCCGTTAAAGTAATCCGACTGAAACAGGAACCGGAACAGATGCGGCTCTTCGATCGCAAAGCGGATATAATTCATTCCGATCCCAAGCGCAGCGCCCTTCTGCGGCTTTTTGATCCGCATCAGATAGTCCGAATGGTACTGGTCCGCCTTCGCATAGACTGTCCGTTTCAGTTCTTCAATCGTCGCGAAATGATACATGACGGGCTGCGTGGAGCAGTGCAGCCGTTCCGATACGGTCCTTGCACTGATGGTTTCCGCGCCCGTTTCACGGGCAACCGCAAAGGCTGCATCCACAATCATTTCCCTTGTAACTTTTGCTTTTGCCGGCATCGCTGCGCCTCCATATATAATCTGGATTATATATAATGCAAATTATATAACAGGAAACAGTCCTTGTCAACCCCGCCGGAACAAAAATCACAGACAGCCGGTCCTCCCGCCTGCGCACAGTCCGGACTCCGCGTTTCCCGTGCAGCCGCAGTATATTAGCCTCGTAAAAAGCGCCGCCGCCGCGCCCTCGCCCCGGTAATTTTCGATCTCAAACAGCAGCCGGGACATGGCAGGGAAGTCCGTCGCCTGATCGACGCTCTGAAACGCTGCCGGAAGATCAAAATAAAGCTCCGGGTAGTGCGTTTTCGGGAACTCCTCATAGTACGCGGGCAAAATGTCAATGCCGGCGGAATGGATGGGGATACGCTCGTGGTGGACAAGGGACAGATCGTCCAGCGCGGCACACACGAGGCGCTGATGGCGCAGGGCGGCATCTACCGCCGCTTCATCACCGGCCGCGAACAGGCCGTGGGCTGGAAGCTGTAAAAACGCGTTCAGACCTGCACAGATTCCTCCTGCCCGCGTATGCTGACAGGGGGGATTTTTTATGTGTGTGAAGACCGAGCGGCTCGGGCTGCTTCTGATCGGGGCGGGCGTTGGACTTTTGCTGTCGTTTGCGCTGTGCGGGTGGTTTTTGCGGGTGCTGATCGCGGCGATCCTGATCGTGCTGGGACTTTTGCTGCTGAAATAATTTCCGAAACATATCCTTGTCCGGCTCCGCGTATATATATCCCAGAACATATACAAGGAGTTGAGACTATGGAGCTTGCATTTGAACAGAAACAACGGTCCTGCCTGCATCGCACGGCGCATCTCTCGCTTGCGCAGGAGCAGACACAGGAGCTCATCATACCCGACAGTATGCCGGACGCTTCCCGCACGCTCATCTGCTGCGCCGAGCCGGAGGTACAGAGCAAGACGAACCGGGAGGGCAGTCTTCTCGTGACGGGGACGCTGCGCACGGGCTGCCTGTACGCAGACGAAGCGGGCGGCTTGCAGCTGCTGACCTCCGAGCTGCCGTTTACGGTCAAGCTGGAGTGCGCCGAGCTGCGCGAGGACACGCAGACGCTCGTGCGCTGCTGCGTCCGCAGCGCGGACAGCCGCCTGATCAACTCGCGCAAGGTGCTCCTGCGCGTGAGCGTTCTGGTTCAGGCGGACGGCTATGAGCCGCAGACGCAGAGCATGAGCGTCCTCAAGGATCCGCCCGCCTGCCTGCAGCTGAAAACGCAGACCTATGAGACGAATGCGCCTGTGGAGCTTTCCGAGCGCGCGTTTCAGGTCAGCGAGGAGCTGAACCTGCCGGACGGCAGGCCGCAGATCGCACGGCTGGTCAGCTGTTTGCTCACGCCGGTCGTGCAGGAGCAGGGGCTGGTCGGGAGCAAGGCCGTCCTGAAGGGAACCGCAAATCTGCAAATTACTTATCTGGACAATGAAAACGCCCTGCGGACGCTGAGTTTTTCCGTGCCGTTTTCGCAGTACTGCCAGATGGAGGGCGACTACGATCAGGACGAAACGCTCGAATCGGTGCTGCTCGTGACCGGCGTGCAGCTGGAGCCGGTCGCGTCGGAGCAGTCGCAGAAGCTGCTGTTCGGCGCGGGGCTGCTGGCGCAGTGCATGGTCGTGCAGCCGCAGGCGCTGACGCTCTGTGAGGACGCATATTCGACCAAGGGCGAGTTCCAGCCGCAGTGGGAAACGCAGGAGCACACCATGCGCCTTGATGCGCAGACGCTGCGCGAGCCTGTCCGCGCCTCGTTCCCGGCGCAGGCCGCCGCCGTGCTCGACTGCCGGGTCTACCCGGACGCACAGGCGCTTGAGCGGACAGACGACGGCGTTACCGTCCATGTGCCGCTGCGCGCGGACCTCGTCTATACCGACCCGGACGGCGCGGTGCAGGCCGAGACGTTCCGCACGGAGGTCAGCTGCCATACGGCGCTGAGCGAAAACGGCCTCTGCGAGGCCGTGTGTACGATCCAGCCGGAGGGCTACGCCTCGGCGGGCAGCGGCGCGGTCGAGCTGCGCTATGACGCGGTCTTTCAGGTACAGACGTTTTCCCGGCAGACGCTGCAGAATCTGTCCGGCGGGACGCTCGACCTGACGAAGCAGCAGAACACGCAGCGGCCGTCAGTCGTCATCCGGCGCATGAGCGAAAACGCCGCGCTCTGGGACCTTGCGCGGCAGTACCGGACGACGGCGCAGTCGATCCAGCAGGCCAATCATCTGACGCAGCCGGAGGCGGACGCCGGACGGCTGCTGCTGATCCCCATGTGAGACGGGAGGCGGGAATATGGAACAACGTTCGATCTACGCGCAGATCGCGGACCGCACGGACGGCACGGTCTATATCGGCGTCGTCGGCCCTGTGCGGACGGGAAAATCCACCTTTATCAAGCGCTTCATGGAGCAGCTTGTGCTGCCGAACATCGAAAACGTCTATGAGCGCGAACGCGCCACCGACGAGCTGCCGCAGTCCGGCTCGGGCCGGACGATCATGACGGCGGAGCCGAAATTCGTCCCGAACGAGGCCGCCCGCATCAGCCCGGACGGAAAAACGACATTGCAGGTGCGGCTGATCGACTCTGTGGGCTACATGATCCCCGGCGCGGTCGGCGACACGGAGGACGGCAAGCCCCGCATGGTCACGACGCCCTGGGCCTCCGAGGAGCTTCCCATGGCACAGGCGGCGGAGCTTGGCACCAAAAAGGTCATGGAGGACCACAGCTCCATCGGCGTGGTCGTCACGACGGACGGAACGGTCACGGATATCCCGCGCGAGGATTACCGCGAGGCGGAAGCCCGCGCCATTGCGGATATGCAGAAGACGGGCAAGCCGTTCGTGGTCGTCGTCAATACGCAGGACGCGAAAAAGGGACAGGCGGACGCGATCTGCGCCCGTATCCGGGCCGAATACGGCGTGCAGGCGCTGACGATGGACTGCGCGGTGATGCAGACGCAGGATATTGCGCGGCTGCTCGAAGCGGTCATGTACGCGTTCCCGGTCGAGGAGCTGCGTTTCTTCCTGCCGAGCTGGGTGCGGGCGCTGCCGGACGATCACCCGGTCAAGGCCGCCCTGTATGACGCAATGCTTGACCGCGCCTCAAGGCTCACGAGCCTCAGCGAGGCGGAAAGCGTCATGGGGTCGCTGCGGGAGCTTGATCCGGTCGACGCGTTCCGCGTGCGGGAGGTCGATCTCGGAACCGGCACGGTCACCTGCGAACTGCATCTGCCGGAAACGCTGTTCTATGAGGAACTGTCCAAACAGGCGGGCGTGGAGATCGCGGACGACGAGGCGCTTATGCAGATGCTGCGGGAGCTTTCGCAGACGAAAAAGCTCTACGAAAAGGTACAGACCGCGCTCGAACAGGTCAAGGCGACCGGTTATGGCATCGTCATGCCGGGCGCAGAGGAATTGAAGCTCGAAAAGCCGGAAATCGTGAAGAAAAACGGCAATTACGCCGTCAAGCTGCGCGCGAGCGCACCGTCCATCCACATGTTGCGCGCGCAGATCGAGACGGAGATCAGCCCCATGGTCGGCGGCGAGCAGGAATCACAGCAGCTCATCGACTATCTGCTCGGCGAATATGAAGAGGACACCGATAAGCTCTGGCAGAGCAACATCTTCGGCAAATCGCTCTATGAGCTTGTCTCCGAGGGCGTCACGGCCAAGATCATGCGTATGCCGGACGACGCGCGGCAGAAGCTCACAAAGACCCTTGGCCGCATGATCAACGAAAACACCGGCGGGATGATCTGCATTCTGCTGTGAATACCCGCAGCGCCCCCTGTCATGCTGTGACATGACAGGGGGCGCTGGTGCGTGCTGATATTGTCTGTGCGTCCGGCGCGGTTACGCCAGCTTGTATTTTTCCTCAAACGTGTTGTACTGCATCAAGAATTCATTGCTGCCGGATTTGACGTCGCCGAGGTACTTGTGCAGATCGATGCGCTCGTTCTTCATGTCGAGCAGGCAGCCTGCGATGTTCGAGCAGTGGTCGGCCACGCGTTCCAGATTTGTCAGCAGATCGGACAGTACGAAACCTGCGGCCAGCGAGCATTCGCCGCGCTGGAGACGGGCGATGTGATTCGTACGCAGCTTGTCCTTCAGCTTGTCGATGACCTGCTCCAGCGGCTCGACCTGCCGCGCAAGTGTCAGATCGTCCTGCAAAAATGCCCGGCTTGTGAGATCAACGATCTCGCTCACGGCGTTCAGCATCGTCTGAAGTTCTTTTTTTGCAGAGTCCGTGAACGAAACGCCCTTTTCCTTCAGCTCCTCCGCCGATTCGATAATATTGACGGCGTGGTCTGCAATGCGCTCAAAATCGCCGATCAGATGCAGCAGCTTCGACGATTCCACGCTGTCCTGCTCGCTCATCGGCTGCGTGGCCAGATGTACGAGGAAGGTTCCCAGCGTGTCCTCATAGCGGTCGGTATCGTCCTCCCGCTGCCGGACGGAGGCGGCCAGTTCCGGCGTAAAGCCGAGCACGGCCTGTAAGCTCTCATGCAGCGCAAGCTCGGAGTCCGCAGCCATGCGCTTGGCCAGCTCCTCGCTCTTGACGAGCGCAATGGCGGGCGTTGCAAACAGGCGCTCGTCCAGAACAGTTGCGGTGTCGGTGCTGCGGCCATCCGGGATGATCCGGTACGACAGCTTTTCCAGCAGTCCGCAGCACGGCAGCAGCATCAGCGTGCAGAGCAGATTGAAGATCGAGTGAATGAGTGCGATATGGAACGTATCGATAGCGGTCGAGACGAACGCAAAGCGGAAAATCGCGTTTGCAGCCTCAAACAGCGCCAGCCAGACGACTGTGCCGATGATATTGAAGCTCAGATGCACGACGGCTGCGCGCCGCGCGTTCTTGTTCGTGCCGACGGAGGACAGCATGGCCGTCACGCACGTGCCGATGTTCTGTCCCATGATAATGGGGATCGCCGCGCCGTAGCTGACAGCCCCGGTCGAGGACAGCGCCTGCAGAATACCGACCGACGCGGACGAGGACTGCACAATGCCCGTCAGAATCGCGCCAGCCAGAACGCCCAGAATGGGATTCGAGAACAACAGGAAGAATTTCGTGAAGTTCGGGTCGTCCCGCAGCCCGGAGACGGAGCCGGACAGCGATTCCATGCCGAACATCAGCGTCGCGAAGCCAAGAAGGATCAGGCCCGTGTCCTTTTTCTTGCCCTTTGCGGTCAGATACAGAATAATGCCGATCACAGCCAGCACCGGCGTGAACGACGACGGCTTCAACAGCTGCACGAACAGGCTGTCCCCGCTGATGCCGGACAGCGACAGCAGCCACGCTGTCACAGTCGTGCCGATATTCGCGCCCATGATAACAGGAATGGACTGCTTGAGGCTCAAAAGCCCCGAATTGACAAAGCCCACGACCATGACCGTCGTAGCCGAGGACGACTGAATGACCGCCGTAACGGCAAGCCCCGTCAGAAGCCCGGAAAATTTCCCGTTCGTCAGCTTCGCCAGAATGGCCTTCAAGGACCCGCCCGCGCGCTTTTCCAGCGCCGTGCCCATCACACTCATGCCGAACAGGAACAAACTCAGCGAGCCGAGCAATGTTAAAAAGTTAAAAATCGACATATCCGCACAGACCTCTTTCCAAATTCGTTTTATCTGATATAAATATAGAAAGAGAATGTCAAATGCGCGTCCAGAATTACGTTAAATCTTCGTGATATTTCCCGCAGAATCTTAAATCCAAATCAATTCCCGGTTAAACCGCCGACAGTCCGGCAAATCCGCACGCACTCAAAGCCTTCCACGCCGGGGAAGGCGGCCCGAAGGGCCGGATGAGGGCGGGGAGCAGCCGCGAATTGTTGAAGCTTCACAGCATCGCCGCCCATCCGGAAAAAGTTTTTTCTCCGAAAAAACTTTTTCTCCAAATTCCCCACAAATAAAGCAGCCAGCATCTTGCAATTGCGGCACAGTTCGTATATAATTATTCTA
>ERZ773224.1375-NODE-1375-length-30359-cov-11.914731_pt1 | contig 30359 bp, 23 predicted proteins | sample MGYA00580526_ERZ773224 | MGnify/ENA primary metagenome ERZ773224 (study PRJEB29015, sample SAMEA2737743) | human gut metagenome | biome: human gut; feature: human-associated habitat; material: faeces | place: China | collected 2012 ... | reverse complement strand
GCAAGTGCAACAAATATTTTTTTTAATGATAACATATTTCCATTTTTTATTTTCTTGTTATATTCATAAACATTTATTTTAAATGAAATTGAAAAGCCAAAAGGCATTATTTCTAATTTTTCAGGTTTCATTTTTATTAAAATTCCTGCCAACAAATGCGCTAATTCATGAATTAATGCAAATATCATTATTAAGGCATAAATTTGTATTTGCTTTGTTAAATAAAATAAAATTATTATAATAAAAATTTTCAAATCAATTCTAAATCTCACTATATTCCCCTAACTAAAATTACAAATCTAATATTTTTTGTGGATCTATTGTTTTTTCCAAAAACCTTATTTCAAAATGCAAATGTGGTCCTGTTGAATTTCCAGTAGACCCTACTTCTGCTATTTCTTGGCCTTGTACAACTTTATCACCTTGTTTTACATATAAACTATTACAATGTGCATAAACTACGCTTACTTCACCAATTTGAATTTTCAAATGATTCCCATAGTCCCCTTCAGAAGATGCCATTACAACTTCGCCATCTGTTGCTGCCTTAATTTTTGTCCCAAGATTTGCAGCAATATCAGTTCCTGTATGATTTTTAGGAATTGTTGATTTGCTCACCTCTCTTTGGCCATAGCCAGAAGTTATAGTTCCTTCTATTGGTTTAATAAAAGATGTAGTATTTTTTACATTTAAAATCATCTGTTCTTCTTCAGAAAGAGGTTTTGCTTCTGAAGTACTTGTGTTTTCATTTTCTTTACTTTGATTTTCAGTCTGCTCATTTTCATTGCTACCACCTATATTTTGATTATTTGACTCATTTTCCAAATTATTTGTTAATGAATTTTGATTTACATTATTATTATCATTTTGGTTTTCATTTTCATTTGTATTATTTGTTTCTTGACTACTATTAGAATTAAAAAAAGCCATAACTCCATTTTTAGTATTATCATATATTTGCATAAAATTAGTATCATATGAAAGAATTTCCTTTGCCTTATTTATAAAATCATCGGAAAATATGTAATTATTATTTTGAACAGTATAAACAATTAAATAAATAAGCAAACATGCTACAATTTGTAAAATCAGCTTTTTTAATAATTTTATATCTTTTTTCCCATCATTATTAACATTTAAAGTCGCTGTTGGCCTTACATCACCACTATGTCTTCTTTCATAAATTTCTTCAGCTCGTCTTATTTTTTCTTCTACAGACAATGTCCTTTCCATATTCTACACCTCTTCCTTAGTTTCTTTCTAAACTATATGCAAAAATATTTTGTTTTATGTTTAAAATTACTAAAAAAGCTAACCAATAAAACTTTATAAAATATCGTTTTATTAATTAGCTAAAATATAAAATCTATTTAAATACATAACAAAATCAAACCTTCAATAATAGCAATTGCAGTAGAAAAATATGCATATTTTTTTAATTTTTTATTTTTCTTCCATTCTGTTTTTTTCTTAAAAACACTATTTTTATCATTTGACTCTATTTTAGAAATATAATTGCTAACAAGCATTTCCGCTTCTTTTAACATATAATCACTTTCTTTTTTTGAAGAATCTTTAGATAAATTTTTCTTACTTCCATCAACTCTTTCTAAATTTTTTATCTTCTTGTTAGCTTTTAACACAACAAAAGCCTCTTCAACTATATTAGATGGCAAGTTTTTTAAAACAACCATGTTTTTCATATTACTAACTTCCATATAAACCTCCCTAAAATTTATGTACTAAATATAGTTTTTCCAATAATTCCAAGGTTATACAAAAAATAGACATTGGGACGGGGATTTTGTCTTAAGGTTTTCGGGACCTCTCTAAAATTAAACCAAATAACTATAAAAGTAAATTATATTAAAATAAAATTTTAGAATTGAAAATAATTGAATTAGAAATTTTTATATTAATTTTATGGAAAGAGTTCATCTCCTGATGGAAGGGTGCCATAAAATTAATTTAAAATTTCTTTGATAATTATTTGAACGATAAAATTTTATTTTAATATAATCTACTTTTTTATATATTTTTTTACTTAAACTAGAGAAGTCCCAAAAACCTTAAGACAAAATCCCCGTCCCAATGTCTATTTTGATGGAGTTAGTATAATTCTTATATTTTCTTTATATTTATATTTACTATATATTTGTTCTGAAAAACATGCTAAATTATTAGGTATAAAAATAGTAGTATACTCATCTTTTTCTAATTCTTCAATTTTTTTATCTATAAGCTCTGGAGAATCTATTTCAAAAACATCCATTCCTAGTCCTTTTGCCATTTTATAGGATTTATTATCATTTTTATATTTTATAAAAGACACTTTCATTTTTATTATCACCTATAAATATTATTTAAAAATTTGCAAAAATTTATTCATAAAAATAATTAATTATTCCATTATAAATTCCCCATGCCAACCTATTTTGGTAGTCATCTTCTAACAATTTCTTTTCTTCTTCTGGGTTTGATAAAAAACCACATTCCACTATTGTAGTTGGTATTTCTACATGTTTTACTATATATACATTATCAATTGTTTTTGCGACTCTTTTATTTTCTTTTTCTATGCTTTCATTTAAACTTGCTTGTATTGATTCTGATAATTTTTTTCCTTGTTCATTTCCTTTTTTATAAAATGTTTGCCAGCCATCATACTGACTTTGTGGTATTTTGTTTAAATGTATTGATACAAATATGTCTGCTGAACTTTCATTTCCTATTTTTACTCTATTGTGAATATCTGATATCTTTTTTTGTTTTAATGTTTTGCTATCTATATCATAAATTGCATTTTCATCAGAACGAGTAAGAATTACTGTGCATCCACTTTGTTCTAACAAATTTTGAACCTTTAACGTAATTTTTAAATTTGTTTGTGCTTCTGTTGTTCCATTTGAACTTTGTGCTCCCTCATCTGGTATTCCATGTCCAGCATCTAATACTATTGTTTTTCCTGATACTGGTAAAACTACTGTTTCTTTTGTATCTAGCTTTGCTGTTGTAAACATAAATGCAAAAATTGAAAAACATGCTGCTATAGCCACTAATGTTATTCTCTTTTTATTTAAAACAACCATAAAAAAACTCCTAATATAAATATTTTATATATTATTTATATTAAGAATCTACTCTACTTATTCATTTATTAATTATTTATTTTTTTTATTATCCTTCTTTTCTTCTATCAATTGCATAACTACTTCCCATTACAGATTTTGCCGCATGTTTTACTTGGGCTCCAACCTCTCCTATTTCTAGTATATTATGAAATCTTCCAACATCTGCAACAACAACTCCAATTGACAAAGAAGTAAGTGGAAATTGTTCTATTATTCCCTTTCTATTTGCAACTTCTATATAACCTTTTTCTCGATCTTCCTGTGTAAAAAACTTAAGAGATTTTGCATCAAATGTTGCAAGTATTTGTTGACATACTTTATCACAGTGTAAGTCCGGAATTATTCCTACAAAATCATCTCCACCTATATGCCCAATAAATACATTTTCATTATATGCATTATGTAAGCATTTGCATATTGTTTCTGCTGTGAATTCTATAATTTCGTCACCTTTTAAGAATCCATATACATCATTATATGCTTTAAAATTATCTAAATCTAAATATAACACTGAAAATGGCTCTCTATTTAATATTCTCTTTTTTAACTCTGCATGAATTTGTACATTTCCTGGCAATCCTGTAAGAGGACTAATTCTTCTATTTATTGTAAGTAATCTATTTAAATTTTTTATAGTATAATATAAATACTCTTCATCTACTGGTTTTTTTATAAAATATTCTATTGCTTCTTGCAATATTTTTACTCTATGAGATTTTTCACTATTTGAAGATACTACTATGACTGGAGTAATTGTATTATCTTCATCTGTTCTAATCTGTTTGCAAAGCTCTACAACATCTCTATCTACTGCATCTTCATTTATAATTATTAAAGATGGAATATTTTTTAACGCAACATCAATTTGCTCTGACTTGACATTTATAAATTTATATTCAGGGTCATTTTTAAATAATTCTCTAAAAACCAATATTGATGAATCATCGTCATCTATTATATATACCTCTTGTACCATTATTTCCTCCCTTTTTCATTTGTTTTATTTTTTTTAAATGTTATTTTTTTATTTAATATTTCTGTTATTTCCTTTGTATCTATTGCTGGAAATGCATTTTTTAATCTATATACATATTTATATAATTTTCTTGCAATTTTATTTCTTCTTTTTTCTAATTCAACTACTGTTTTATTTACATCTTCTGGTACCTTTTGTTTATTAAGTTTCGAAGATTCTTTTATTTCCTTTAGCTTATCTTTTATTTCATTATTTAAATCTTTAACTTTTTGCCATGCAGATTTTATATTTATAACCTTTATTATGCTTATAATTGTATCAATTATAATTATAGCTGTTGAAATATAAATTATATTTTTAAAAATATTTACATCTACCATATTTATTAAACTTAATATATATGGATGTATATAATTAATAAACCCTACACCTAGTAAACCCCAAAATATAGAATTTGTCAAGCAAATTCTTCCTTGAAAATTTATCTTATGATCTGAATAATCCCAATATTTTGTTTTAAAAACTTTTTCTAAAAATACTCCAACTACGTATTCCCATACTGTAAGTACAAGCATTGATACAAAAAATAGTACAATTATTTTTCCTTTTAATTGTCCCATAAATAGTAACATAATTATTGCTCCTGCTCCATATATAGGACATATTGGACCAATTAAAAATCCTGTATTTATAAGTTTTTTTTCACAAAAAGACCTAAAAATTGATTCTAATATCCATCCTAAAAAGGAATATATCACAAAATATGATAATACTTGAAAAAAACTCATTAAATTTTCCCTCTTTTACGTTTCATAGCCCTCTATTGCCTAGAGGGCTGATTTTTATTTTTTTGTCAACTTAGCTTTTGCTTGCTCTGTTGCACCATTTATATTATATACTGTTATTTCTATTCTATTTTCACCTTCTTCTAAAGGGAATTCACATTTGTATTCTTTTTCGTTATCTTTTGCTTTCATTGTAAATGATTTATTATCTGATGTTCTTTTAATTACAACTTTATCTATTCCAGATTCATCTGTTGCTGTTATAACAAAACAATCATCACCTTTTGATATTTGTATTTTTGGTTTTGTTGTACCTATTATTTTTTTAACCTCTTTTGTTTCATTTCCATTTTCATCTACTGCATAAACAGTTAATGTATGTTCCCCTTTTATAGCCTCTATTTCTGTTTTATATTGTGTATCATTTACTTCTACTTCTTTTTCTTCCTCATCATCCCAATTATATTTTATATATGATATTTTTTCTTCTGATGTAAATGAAATTGATATGTTATTTCCTGATAATTTTATTTCTATATTTACATTTCCACTTTGAGCTGTTTTTGTATATGTTTTATTAACTTCTTGTGTCATGTTATTTATATCTTTTGCAATAACATGAAGTGTATTTTCTCCATTTGGTATATCTAAAGTTTTTTCAACATATTTTCCACCATTTCCATTTATTTTATTTTCTTCTTCATTATTCCAATAATATATAACATTATCTATAATTTGACCATGCATTACTTTTAATATTAATTGGTCTTCATTTTTATTTTCTAAAACAATTTCCGGTTTTGTTGTTGGAACTTCTTTTTTTTCATTATTTTTATATAATGCATATGAACTACTAGCTGTAATAAATATTCCAAATATTATTAATACTATAGCAAAAAATTTTATTACTGTTTTTATATCTTTTTGACTACCTTTATTATATTTTCCTTTGTTACTTATATTTTCCGTAGATAATATTTGATTCATGTTTTCACCTCTTTTGTTTTAGAGCACTTAGCTCTTACAGTAAAAATTATACCATATACAAAAAGAAACTGCAATATTTTATTACAGTTTCTTTATTTTATTATAATACAAATTTCTTTATAAGAACTACTCCTCCAGCAATTGTAATTAATACTGTTACTCCTAGTATTATAAATACTTTTTCTTTACCAGTTGAAATTGATAACATTACTGGTGCGTCATCTATATCATCTTCACCATCTTTTTTATTGTTTGGTGTTGAATCTCTATCTGGTACACCTTTATCATTATAGTCTTCAGAAATTTCTGCAATGTTTGTTTTTAATCCCATATTATTTTCATTATTTACCCATGTTAATAATACTTCAACATCTGCATATTCTCCTGGTTTTAATAATGTATTTTCTAATAATCTTGTTGTAATTACATTATTTCCTTTATCTGTCCAACCTGGGTTGTCACTTGCAACAAATTTTAATCCTTCTGGTATATAATCTGTTACTTCTTTTGCATAGCCTTCAATGTCACCTTCATTTATTACTCTTATTGAATATTTAAATTTAACTGTAACATCTTTTAATTTCTTTCTATGTAATTCAACTTTTACTATTGCTTCTGGATCATCATATGGTTGATGTCCTGTGTTTGTTACTGTTTGTTTTCCATTTTCAATTACTATTGCTTGTGTTACCCATTTTCTTAATGCCAAGTCAAATTCAACTAATTTAACATATTCTTTGTCTTGGTCATCTTCACCTTCATTCCATTTATCTGGAATAGAGTCTTCATCATCTACTTCATTTCCGTCTTCATCTGAATCGTCTGATATTTGGGCTGCATTTACTAGTATTTTCTTTGAACTATTTGGTTCTACTACTTTAAATGCAATTTTTACTTCTTTATAATCTGGATTTGTATCTGAAATATCTTTGCTTGTATCAAATGCTTTTATTAAATTTGGATTTTCTTTTAGGCTAGAATCTTGTTTCATTCTTTCTTCGCCTTGTTCTTTTGATAGGTAATCTGTTGTAATTTTTACTGCATCTTTTACATTTGTTGTCTCTTTTCCATCTTTATCATACATTACCCATCTCATTTCTTTATTTAAGCTATTTTCTGGTAAAAATTCTAATCCTTCTGGTAAATCGTCTGATACTTTGCTTGCATATCCATTAATTTCACCTTCATTATATACTCTTAATGTATATGTTACTATATCTTTTGTTGTAACCTCTACTGGTTCTTTTGTATGATTATATTTAATATTTCCGTCTTCTCCCATTTGAGGTACAGGAATTCTTGTTGTTACTTCTTTATCATTTACAGCTGTAATAAATTTTCTTAATGCTAAGTCAAATTTTTTGATTATTACTTTTTCAAAGTCATCATCATCTTCTTGACCTGGTATATAGTCACCTTTTTCATCATCTTTGTATGAAGGTAAGTCTTTGTCATCTGGTAATTTTACATTGTCTTTGCTTGAATCTCTATCTCCTATTTCTTTATGTTTTTCATCTTCATATATTGATATATCTGCTATATTTGTAACTTTTTCTCCTGTTTTTGCTGTAGATTTTACTTTACACATAATTGGAACATCTTTATAGTCTAATTCAATTTTTCCGTTTTTTTCTACTGCTGCTTCTATTAAATATTTATCATCTGATAAGTATTTTGTTGTAACTGTTCTTCCATCTTCACTTACTTCCCATCCATATTTTTTGTTAAAGTCTCCGTCAACAAATTCTAAATATTCTGGTAAGTGATCTTTTATTTGTGCTGCATATCCTGCCATACTTCCTTCATTGTATACTCTTAACATATATACTACATAGTTTCCTTTTTGAACTTGTACTGGTTCTTTTGTATGGTTATAAATTGCAGTTGTAATTAAATTTCCATTTTCGTCTTTTGTATTTAATTTACTTGTATCTACTTTTGGAGCTCTTGTATATGTTCCATCTTCATTTTTCATATATTCAGTATTTTCAATTGTTTCATCTTTGCTTACAGCAACTATGAATTTTCTTAATGCTAAGTCAAATACCCCTGGAACTATATTGTCATAATCTTCGTCATCTTCATATTTTTTCCATTCTTTTGGATTTGAATCCCTATCATCTACGTCATTTCCATCTTTATCAGAATCTTCAGAAATACATGCTTCATTTCTTATTATTTTTCCTGTTGTATCTTCTGTTACAACTTTTAACATTACAGATACTTCTTTATAATTAATTTCTTGTGTTTCTTTATTAAATGCTTTTATTAAATTATCTTCTGATACTTCTTTTGATAGATAATCTGTTTTTATTTCTAATATTTTTCCGTTTGCATCTATTTTACTACTATCATATACCCATAACATGCTTTGGTTAAACTTAATTGCTGCTTTTTCCTCTGCTGTTAATGTTGTATCAGCATCTAATTCATCTGCTTGCTTTGTAGAATATATAAATTCTAATCCTTCTGGTATATCTTCTGTAATCTCAGAAGCAAAACCATCTATGTCACCTTCATTGTAAATTCTGAATGTGTATTTTACAATGTCACCTTTTTTAACTTGAACTGGTGTTTTGTCTAAGTCATAATCTGCTGTTGTTATTAAATTTCCATTTTCATCTTTTGTATTTAATTTACTTACATCAACATTTTTAATTCTTTCTGGAACTTCTTGGCCATTTACTTCTACTATTCTTTTAATTAATTTTAAGTCAAATGCTTTTGGTTTTAAAACAACTTTTTCAAAGTCGTCATCATCTTCTTGACCTTCAAAATAATGATCTTTGTTATTTAAATCTGTTGAATCATTATTTGTATAACCATTGTCTGTTGTAACTAAGCTTCCTGGCACATTTGTATTTCCTGGAGTTGAATCTCTATCTGTTTGTCTTCCTGCTTCATCAACTTGATCCTCAATCCAAGCAATATTTGTAAGAACTTTGTTATTTTCTTTGTCAGCTTTTGCTGTTACTTTACATTGTATTTCTATTGTTTCTGAATTTTCTACTAATTTTCCTTCTTCATATGCTGGTAAATTAGTTTCATTTCCATCTTTTCTTTTTAATGTTAATTTATTTGTTGTTTCATTATAAGTATCTTTTTCAAAATTTCCACTTACAACACTTACAAATTCAAGACCTGCTGGTAATTGGTCAACAACTTTTGTTGCTCTTCCTGCCATATTTCCTTCATTATATATTGTTAATTTGTAATTTACTAAACTTCCTTCTTCAACTTCTACAGGGTCTTTTTTGTGGTTATATGTTGCTGTTGTTCCTGTAAGTAATGAATCTTCTTTTACATCTGGTACCCTAGAGTTATTTCCATCTAATATTGTTGTATTTGAGTTATTTGTAATAGATACTATATATTTTCTTAATGCTAAATCTACTTTTCTTGTATCTTGTTCTAATATTACTTTTTCAAAGTCGTCATCATCTTGACCACCTTTAAAGTATTTTGTGCTATCATTTAATTGTTCTTTTGAATAATTATCTTTTCCTGTATATCCAATATCAGTTGTTTTTAATTGATCTGCAGTTTTTGTATCAATTGTTGATGGTTCTGAGTCTCTGTCTTCTCCTTTTTGATTTGTAATTACAGTATTTGTTGATGCATTAACTTCTTCTGCAATCCATGCTAAGTTTGTTAAAATTATATCACTTTGTGTGCTTGCAGTTTGTGTTACTTCACATACAATTGAAACTGTATCTTTATCTAAATTTGTTCCATCAAATGCATTTATATTATTTGTTCCATCTGTTACTAATGTTACTTTATTATTTGCATCTACAGATATTTGGTACACATTTCCTTTTTCTGATATTACTGTTCCTGTTGTATCTAATTTTAAACCAGTTGGTAATTGATCAGAAATTTTTGTTGCTCTTCCTGCAACTTCGCCTTCATTATATATTGTTAAATTATATGTAACTTTACTTCCTGTTTTTACTTTTACAGGATTTTTTCTGTGATTATACTGAGCTGTTGTTTCTTCTCCAGATTCTAATTTTGTTGTATTAGGATTTGGTATTCTTGTTTCATTACTATTTGTTAATTCATGATCATCTACTTTTGTTATATATTTTCTTAAAGCTAAGTCAAATTCTTTTTCTTCACCTTTTTCAATTATAATTATTGGTTGTGTTCCTGTTATATCTGCTATATTTGTATATAATGTTACAGGGTTTATACCTTTATAATTTGAATTTTTTGCATTTTCTATTGCTGTATTTATTAAGTATTTATATAAAGCAACTGCTTGTTCTTGTCTTTGTGGTCCTTCATCATTTGAACCTTGTCCATTTGGTCTGTAATCATTTAAACTTGTATAAGTTGTTGTTGTATCTGTTACATAACTTAACCAGCTTGCATTTTCTAATAAATTATATTTAGTTTCATCATAGTTTGTAAAATACCAGATTACAGCTTGTTGTACAGCAATTATATCATCTTCGGTAATTTTATAATTATAATCACTATATTGATTTACAGTCTTTTCTAATGCTTTTGTCATTAATTCTTCTTTATAGCTATCTTTATTTGCATCTTCTCTTAAATATACTAAATCAGCTACAGAAAGTATTGCATCATAACATGTAACTTCTGTTCCTGCTATTTTTGTATTTGCTGTAGGTAATATTCTATTTACTTGACCATTTAATGTTGCATCTGATCCATAATTTAGAATTGATTCTTTTTCAGTTCTCATATTAAACGCATTTACGTAATTATGAACATCAGTATCTGCAACACCTGTTGTCATATTTCCTAATCCTCTACCTGCTCTTGCACAATATGCGTCTTTCCAATCATAGCCTGAGGCTTTGTTACTTCCCTTATATTTAACTATATTCCATATTTGTGATCCTCCGTTTGTTGGGTCTCCTATGGCATATCCCCATCCTGATGGTCCTTTTTGGATTATTCCAAAATAAACTGAAACATCAGCTGCAAATACTTTGCTTGTTAATGCTAATGATATTAACACCAACATGCTTATAATACTTAAAAGAAATTTTTTAACTTTCATTTTAATTAACTCTCCTTCTTTTATTTAATGACACATTTCTATATATATTTTACTATCTTCTTGTAATAAGTCAATACCGCTTTTTTAATACTTTTTTATTAATTTTTTTGTAACATTTTTTATGCTACGGAACTATCATTTTCAGTCCTAGCCATAAAAATGCGCCCTATATTACAATTATATTACATTTTCGTTACAAAATCAACATTTTACGTAAATTAATTTGATTTTTACTTATACCCCTAGCTTTGTATAATTTTTATTTGATTTTTATTTTATATAGAATATAATTCATCTTTTAAAATATAAATTATATAGGTGATTTTATGTATAAATTTTTTAGAATATTTATATCTTTTTTTATATTATTTTTTTTAGTTTCTTCTACAATTATATATGCAGATGATATAAATGAACCATTAAATGATGATTCATTTATAAATGATACAATTGTAGAAACAACCTCTAAGCCAGAAGAATTTCCAAATATAAATTCAAGAGCAGCAATTGTTATTGACAGAAATTCAAATACAATTTTATATGGAAAAAATGAAAAAGAAAAAAGAAAAATGGCATCTACAACAAAAATTATGACCTGTATAATTGTTTTAGAAAATGGCAACTTAAATGATATAGTTGAAGTTTCTAAAAAATCTGCTGGAACAGGAGGTTCAAGGTTAGGGCTTAAAACAGGAGATAAAATCACTGTTAAAGACTTGCTATATGGATTAATGTTATGCTCTGGAAATGATGCAGCAGTTGCACTTGCTGAACATGTTGGAGGAAATATAGAAGACTTTTCTAAACTTATGAATGACAAAGCGGCTAAATTAAATTTGGAAAATACACATTTTGTAACACCACATGGTTTGGATAATGATGAACATTATACAACAGCATATGAACTTGCCCTTCTTTCAAATTATGCACTAAAAAACAAAGATTTTGCACAAATTGTGGGAACAAAGAATTATACTGTAACAATAAATAACTATACCAAAACTTTATCAAATACAAATGAACTATTAGGTACATTAAATGGTATATATGGAATAAAAACTGGTTTTACAAATGGTGCAAATAGATGCCTAGTAACAGCTTGTAAAAGAGGAAATATGGATATAATTTGTGTTGTGCTTGGGGCAGATACAAAAAACTTTAGAACAAAAGATAGTATAAAATTAATTGAATATATTTTTAAAGAATATGAACCTGTTAACTTAAATACTCTAATTAAAGAAAAATTTGATACATGGCAAAAAGAAAATTTAAACGATTTTTATATAGAAAAGGGAAGAACCCAAAATATTTGTTTAAAATATGAAATGCTTGAACATGAAATAATTCCAATAAAAAAAGACAAAATAAATAATTTGGATATAAAAATAAAATGTAAATCTTATTTAGTTGCTCCTGTTGCAGAAAATTATTTTCTTGGAACTATTGATATTTATTCAGAAAATAATTTAATTACTTCAACCAAGATTCTTACTTCATACAAAATTAATAGAAAAGGAATATTTGATTATTTTAATTATTTTAGCAAAAATTATATAAGTATTTTAACAAATGTATAAAAATTAAAATTCATTAATTTAATTTTAAAAAAAGAACTTTTATGAAACATTTTAATTTATGTTCATTTAAGTTCTTTTTTATTTATAATTTTATAACAATTAACATTTAAAATTAAACATTTTCTTTTATGTAGTCAACTACATCTCCTACTGTTACAACTTTTTCTGCATCAGCATCTGGGATTTCAATATCAAATTCTTCTTCTAATGCCATTATTAATTCAACTATATCAAGTGAATCAGCACCTAAATCATCAATAAAAGATGCTTCCATTGTTACAGCTGTTTCAGCAACACCTAATTGCTCAACTATTATTCCTTTTACCTTTTCTAATACTTCTTCTGAACTCATTTGTGCGAGTTCACCTCCTCTCAAGTTTTAAAAATATTGTTGTATTTTTATCTTATAGTTCTTTTATAATATATGTTTATGTTTTTGTCAAGTATATTTATTAATATAATTAAATTTTATACTAACCGTTCAAAATTGCTATCATATTAGGAATTTAAATTACTTTTTATTGTTCTTTTACTCCCTTAATATTATTGCAATTTTTATTTTACCATAGCTTTTGTCTTTTCAAATTCTTCAATCATTTTTGGTACCGCTTTATTTTGTACAAATTTTTCTGCTTGAATAATTGTATATTCAAATAATAATTCGTCACTACTTCCATGAGCTTTTACTACTGGTTTTTTTACCCCTAAAAATAATGCTCCACCATAAGATTTATAATCCATTGCTTTTGACATACTTTTTATTGGCTTTTTGGCTACTAAATATTGTAATTTTGTACATAAATTTTTTGTAAAACTCTCTGTTAGTGTTCTTTTTACAAATTTTCCTAATCCTTCAGCTGTTTTTAGAAAAACATTTCCTGTAAATCCATCTGTTACAATTGCATCTACTTTACCTGAAAATGCATCTCTACCTTCTACATTTCCTATAAAGTTTATATCTAATTCTTTTGATTTTTCTTTTAATAATTTATAGCTTTCTTTGACTAATTCATTTCCTTTAGTTTCTTCTGTCCCTATATTTAATAAACCTATTGCTGGCTTTTCTATTCCAAATGTATTTTTTAAGTATATCGTAGACATTTGAGCAAATTGCAATAAGTTTATAGGCTTACAATTTGTATTTGATCCAGAATCTATTAATAATAATTGACTTTTATATGATGGCAAAATTCCTGCTAATGCTGGTCTATCTATTCCTTTTATTCTTCCTACTATTAATGTTGCTCCTGTTAATAATGCTCCCGAATTTCCTGCTGAAATAAATACATCTCCTTCATCTTCTTTTAGCATTTTAAATCCTACTACCATTGATGAATCTTTTTTATGTTTTATTGCAAGTGTTGGTGTATCTTCCATTTCTATAGTTTCTGTAGCATTTTTTATTTTTAATCTATCTGATATTTCTTCTATTTCTTTTCCATATAATTCTTTTACTCTTTTTCTTATTACTTCTTCTTTTCCTACTAGTATAACCTCTGCTTTTACTTTATTTATTGCATTTATTGCCCCTTTTATATTGGCATCAGGCGCATTGTCTCCTCCCATTGCATCTAATATAATCTTCATTGTTTTTCCTCCTAAATGTTATTTAACTTTAAGCAATTTCTTTGTTTAAATATATTTATAATGTTTATATTTTATTATTGTTTTTGTAAAAATGCAAGTAAAAAAACAAAAAAGATGCAATTTTCATTGCATCTTTTAATTAAATTCATAAATTATGCTATTATATCAGCAACAACTCCTGAACCAACTGTTCTACCACCTTCACGAATAGCAAATCTTAATCCTTTTTCGATAGCGATAGGTGTAATTAATTCGATTGTCATTGAAACGTTATCTCCAGGCATAACCATTTCTGTTCCAGCAGGTAATTCAATAACACCTGTAACGTCTGTTGTTCTGAAATAGAATTGTGGTCTGTATCCGTTGAAGAATGGTGTATGTCTTCCACCTTCTTCTTTAGTTAATACATAAACTTCTGAAGTGAATTTTGTATGTGGATGAATTGTTCCTGGTTTACATAGAACTTGACCTCTTTCGATGTCTTTTCTATCAATACCTCTTAATAGAACACCAATGTTATCTCCAGCTTCTGCTTGGTCTAATAATTTTCTGAACATTTCTACACCTGTAACAACAGTTTTTCTTCTTTCTGTTGTAAGACCGATGATTTCAACTTCGTCTTGTAATTTTACTTGTCCTCTTTCTACTCTACCTGTTGCAACTGTTCCACGTCCTGTGATTGTGAATACGTCTTCAACTGGCATTAAGAATGGTTGGTCGATTGGTCTTTCTGGTGTTGGGATGTAGCTATCAACTGCATCCATTAATTCTTTCATAGGTGCATATACAGGATCATTAGGATCTGTAGATGTACTTTCTAGAACTTTTAATGAAGATCCTTTTATAATTGGAATTTCGTCTCCTGGGAAACCATATTCAGAAAGTAAGTCTCTTACTTCCATTTCAACTAATTCTAATAATTCTGGATCGTCAACCATATCACATTTGTTTAAGTAAACAACGATATATTTAACACCAACTTGTCTAGCAAGTAAGATGTGTTCTCTTGTTTGTGGCATAGGACCATCAGCTGCAGAAACAACTAATATTGCTCCGTCCATTTGTGCAGCACCAGTGATCATGTTTTTAACATAGTCAGCATGTCCTGGACAGTCAACGTGTGCATAGTGTCTGTTATCTGTTTCATATTCAACGTGTGCTGTGTTGATTGTGATTCCTCTAGCTTTTTCTTCTGGAGCACCATCGATTTGATCATATGCTTCAAATTTAGCTTTTCCTAATAATGATAAATATTTTGTAATAGCTGCTGTTGTTGTTGTTTTTCCGTGGTCAACGTGACCAATTGTACCAATGTTAACATGTGGTTTATTTCTTTCGAATTTAGCTTTTGCCATTTTTAAATTCCTCCTTAAATTAAGTTAGCTATTAAGGTTTATTCCTTATGCTACTTTTTATATTTTAATTAAATTTAATAACTTAAGTTGTTGTTTGCATTTTATAACATTTTAGTTAAAAAAGCAAGCATTTTATACTAAATAAATTTATATTGTTTTATTCAGCTTTTTTTCTTGAAGCAACAATTGCTTCAAATACTGATTTTGGAACTTCTTCATAATGAGATGGTTCCATAGAATATGTTCCTCTACCTTGTGTTTTAGAACGTAAGTCTGTTGCATAACCAAACATTTCTGAAAGTGGGATAAATGCTTTAATTTCTTGCATTCCATCATTAGCTTCCATTCCTTCCATTCTACCACGTCTAGAGTTTACATCTCCAATAACATCTCCCATGTATTCTTCTGGAACTGTTATTTCAACTTTCATTATTGGCTCTAATATAACAGCTTTTGCTTGTCTACAACCTTCTTTGAATGCCATAGATGCAGCGATTTTGAATGCCATTTCTGAAGAGTCAACTTCATGGTATGAACCGTCAACTAATGAAACTTTGAAATCTATAACTGGGTAACCAGCAAGAATACCAGTTTCAGCAGCTTCTCTCATTCCTTGTTCAATTGGTTTAATGTATTCTTTTGGAACAGCTCCTCCAACAATTTTGCTTTCGAACTCTATTCCTTTTCCTGGCTCTAATGGTTCCATTTCAAACCAAACATCACCATATTGTCCTTTACCACCAGATTGACGAATAAATTTACCTTGAACTTTAACTTTATTTCTAATTGTTTCTTTGTAAGCAACTTGTGGTTTACCTACATTACATTCAACTTTGAATTCTCTTTTTAATCTATCTACGATGATATCTAGGTGTAATTCACCCATACCAGCAATGATAGTTTGTCCTGTTTCTTGGTTTGTATATGCTTTAAATGTTGGATCTTCTTCAGCTAATTTTGCAAGTGCAATTCCCATTTTTTCTTGAGCTGCTTTATCTTTTGGCTCAATAGCTATATCAATAACTGGTTCTGGGAATTCCATTGATTCAAGGATTATTGGATGTTCAGGATCACATAAAGTATTTCCAGTTGTAACATCTTTTAATCCAACTGCTGCTGCTATATCACCAGCATAAACTTTGTCTATGTCTTCTCTGTGATTTGAGTGCATTTGAAGAATTCTTCCAACTCTTTCTTTTTTATCTTTGCTAGAGTTTAATACTGTAGAACCTGATTCTAACGTTCCTGAATAAACTCTAAAGAAACATAATTTACCAACAAATGGATCTGTTGCAATTTTAAATGCTAATGCTGCAAATGGTTCTGAATCAGATGTTTTTGCTTCTGTTTCTTCTCCATCTAATGTTTCACCTTTAATATGGTCTATATCTAATGGTGATGGCATATAGTCAACTATTGCATCTAATAATTCTTGAACACCTCTATTTTTGTATGAAGAACCACATGTTACTGGTACTATTTTATTTGCTATTGTTCCAGCACGTAAACCTTTTTTGATTTCTTCTGCTGTTAATTCTTCACCTTCTAGATATTTCATCATTAATTCTTCGTCTTGTTCTGCTACTGCTTCTATCATTTTATCATGATATTCATTAGCTAAATCTTTCATATCTTCTGGTATATCTGTTTCTTCTATTTCTTTTCCTAAATCATCTTTATGGATGAATGCTCTCATTTTTATTAAGTCTACTATACCTTTAAATTGGTCTTCTGCACCAATTGGTAATTGGATTGGAACTGCATTAGCTTTTAATCTATTTTTTAATTGATCTATACAAAGCATAAAGTTAGCTCCTGTTATATCCATTTTATTTACATATACCATTCTTGGTACATTATATTTGTCAGCTTGTCTCCAAACTGTTTCTGTTTGTGGTTGAACTCCACCTTTTGCTGCAAGTACTGTTACTGCACCGTCAAGAACTTTTAGAGATCTTTGAACTTCTACTGTAAAATCAACGTGTCCTGGTGTGTCTATAATATTAATTCTGTTATTATTCCAGAAACATGTTGTACATGCAGATGTAATTGTTATACCTCTTTCTTGTTCTTGTTCCATCCAGTCCATTGTTGCTGCACCTTCATGAACTTCACCTATTTTATGTGTTTTTCCTGTATAAAATAATATTCTCTCTGTTGTTGTTGTTTTACCAGCATCAATGTGAGCCATTATTCCTATATTTCTTGTTCTTTCTAGTGGGTATGCTCTTCCTGCCATTTATATTTTCCCCCTTTCAATTTTACCATTTGTAATGTGCAAATGCTTTGTTAGCTTCTGCCATTCTATGTGTATCTTCTTTCTTCTTAAATGCTCCACCATTTCCGTTTACTGCATCAATTAATTCACCTGCTAATTTTTCAGCCATTGTTTTTTCATGTCTATTTCTAGCATAACTAACTATCCATCTTAACCCTAAAGTTTGTCTTCTTTCTGGTCTAATTTCTAGTGGCACTTGGTATGTTGCACCACCAACTCTTCTTGCTTTAACTTCAAGAACTGGCATTACATTTTCTAATGCTGCTTCAAAAACTTCTAAAGGATTTTTTCCTTCTTTTTCTTTTATGATATCAAATGCATCATATACTATTTTTTGAGCAACTGATTTTTTACCATCTAACATTATATTGTTTACTAATTTTGTAACAACTTTGCTGTTATATATTGGATCTGGTAATACATCTCTTTTTGCTATAAATCCTCTTCTTGGCACTATTCTTCCCTCCTATTCATCACATTTCATGTCTCTCATTTCACATTTTTAATTCTGTGACAATGAAAATATAACATAAATATGCATTTTTATATTTTTATTTCTGCACATTATGCAGAAAGGTACTCAAAAAAGCTTTTTAGCTTTTCCGTATAGCACTTATCTATTCTAAATTTAAGTACCTTAATTTAGACAAAATAACAAGCACTATTTTTTGAACTAATAGCCTATTAGTTTATAAAATATTTATTTAATTTTATTTTTTAGGTCTTTTAGCTCCATATTTAGAACGAGCTTGCATTCTATCTTTAACACCAGCTGTATCTAATGTTCCTCTTATGATATGGTATCTAACACCTGGAAGGTCTTTTACCCTACCACCTCTTATTAATACAACACTGTGTTCTTGTAAGTTATGTCCTATACCTGGGATATAAGATGTAACTTCATAACCATTAGAAAGTCTAACTCTGGCAACTTTTCTTAAAGCTGAGTTTGGCTTTTTAGGTGTAACTGTTTTTACTACTGTACATACTCCTCTTTTTTGTGGGGCTCTATTGTTTGTTAATCTTTTATTTTTAGAGTTATATCCATGTTGAAGAGCTGGGGCAGTTGATTTTGTTACTCCTGTTTTTCTTCCTTTTCTAACTAATTGATTAATTGTTGGCACTTAAATTTCACCTCCTATTTTTTTATTTTATTTTATTAGCAATGTTTTTGTTAATAAAATAAACCGCTACGGATTCACGCAATACACGTAATTTATCGTAACGGTTTATATTGTATCATTTTTAGCTTAATTAGTCAAGAAAAACTTGGTAAAATTCCAAGTTTTTCTTATTTCATATTAATATTATTTTTCTAATTCTTTTTCTGCAACATTTCTTTGTTGACTTTTATTAGTATTTTCTGAAACTTTTGGAGTATTGAATTTTAATCCTTTTGCAAATTCGTCATGTTTTTTTCTTAAATTATTAAGTTTTTTCTCCTGTTTTTGAACTTGTTTTGCATATTTTTTCTCTTTATATTCAGCTAAATCGTCCCTAAAATCTATAAACTTTTCTTTCACATGTGAATAACCACGTATAACTCTATTCTTATCTTGCTTTCCATTTTCCTTATGATTGTGTTTTTCCTCTTTATTGCCATCAGTAATTCTTTTCATTTCTTTCTTTTGCTCCAATTTATTGGAAATCCCTTTAGCTTTGTCAATTATTCTTCTAATAATAGTTTCTTTATAACCCCACACAAGAAAGTCTTGTTTTGTTGCGCCTCTAGCTATATTTCTAAGGTGCATTCTATTTCTTATTCCCTTTACCTTTTTCAAATCACTCATATCATAACCAATTATTATATTGCGGTTATTATCCTTATCATATATACCATCTATAATTGATCTAGCTATATTTTCATTGCTAATATTATTACCTAATTTTTTTCCCAAAGAATAAACTAAGAATGGATCTATTATGTTTTTCTCGTCTAATTCTTTAGTTATTTTTTCATATTTTTTAAGGTATTTTCTATATTTATTAGGATTTATTTTTGATATTTCTTTATTATTTTTTTTATCCTCTATAATATATTCTAATACACCTCTTTTATTTATTTTCATTTGTATTTGTTTGATTTCTTCTAATTTATTAAAAAATTCTTTTGCTTCTTTCAATGGTTGTCCATTGCCATATTCTAAGTCATTTAAACTATTAATAGTTGTTGCATCTTTATACATTATTTTCTCTGGCTTAACAATATTTTCGTTTATTATTTCTTTTGGTTGTTCTACATTTTCATCTTTCTCTTCTTCTGGTTTGTCAATATCTTCATTTATTATTTCTGCTGGTTGTTCTACATTTTCATCTTTCTCTTCTTGTGTTTTATATGTCTCATAAATATTAGCTAAACCTTCAATCATCAATGTTATATCCGGTCTTTTTAATACATCCTCTATATCAGACAATTCATCAAAATCTTTTTCAGCTTCTGGATTTTCGACATTAATTATTTCATCATTAATTTGTTGCAATTTTTCTTCTTTTTGCTGAAGCATAGGTTTCATTATATCAAGTGCAACAGCACTTTTATTTTCCATATCCTTTTTTAATGTTTCAATTTTTCTTGACATATCTTCTTTTTTAATTAGTCCTGTTTTATAGTCTTCATAATTTCTTTTCATTTCTTCTCTTCTATCTTCAACTTGCTTTAATATTTCTTCTTTATTTTTATTAAATTTCTCTTTTAATTCACTTTTTTTTACTTCTACAAGGTTTTTTCCATCTTGTATTTCTTTATTTAATTTTTCAAGTTCATTCATTTTACTATTACGTCTATCCATGTAAACTGGATTATTAGGATTTTCTTTTGGAAATTCTTTATCAAAGCTTTCTTTTTCAACTTTGTATTTTTTTTCTTGTTCATTTAATTTTTCTTCACTTTCTCTTATCTCTTTTTGTATCTCATAACTATTATCTAAATTATCTAAAGTTTCTTTTATTTTATCTAATATTTTTTTATCCATAATTTTCCCCTTTCAAAATACAATACTTTTTTGCATTTTATTACACTAGTATTTTTATTATAGCATTTTTTACAATTTATTTCAATAAAATTATGTAAATTTGTTAAAAAATTAATATAATTGTAATATTTTGGTAATAATTGTAAAAAAAGAACTTAAAATTCTTTTAAGCTCCTTTTTGCTAAATTCATATATCTTTCTTTTTTATCTCTAATCCTTTTTCCTTCTAATTCTGGCAATATTCCAAAATTTGCATTCATTGGTTGAAACTTTTCATTTGGAGATGAAATATATTTCGCAAGTGCTCCTATAATTGTATTTTCACTAAAAATTATTTTTTGTTTCTTGCCATTGTATTTTGCAATTGCATTTAATGCAGCCACCATACCAGAACTTATTGATTCTACATAGCCCTCAACTCCTGTGATTTGTCCTGCAAAATATATATTTGTATTAGATTTCAAATTATATGTTTCATCAAGCAAGTTTGGAGAATTAATAAATGTATTTCTATGCATAACTCCATATTTTATAAACTCTGCATTTTCAAGACCTGGTATCATGCTAAAAACTCTTTTTTGTTCCATAAAGTTTAAATTTGTTTGAAAACCAACCAAATTATACATACTTGCTATTTTATCATCTTGTCTTAATTGAACAACAGCATATGGTCTTCTTGCAGTTCTTGGATCATCAAATCCAACTGGCTTCAATGGTCCAAACCTTAATGTATCAATCCCTCTTTTTGCCATAATTTCAATTGGCATGCATCCTTCAAAAATTTCTTTTTTCTCAAAATCATGTAAAGTTACAATTTTAGCATTTATTAATTCATTCCAAAAGCTTTCATATTCTTCTTTATTCATTGGAAGATTTATATAGCTTTTTTCTTCACATTCCAGTCTTTTTTTCCACTCTTCTACCGTTTCTTCTTTTTTCTTTTCCTGACTATATCTGTCACCATAAAAAGCAATATTAAAATCTATACTTTCTTTTGTCACAATTGGTGCTGCTGCATCATAAAAATACAATTTGTCTTGTCCTGTTAGCTCTTGTATTTGTTTTGCTAATGTGTCTGATGTTAATGGTCCTGTTGCAATAATTGTAATTCCTTCTTGCGCAATTTGATTTAAAGTGTTATTTACTCCCGCTTCTTCATGAATAATTTCAATTAAAGGATTGCTTTCAAGTTCTTTGGTTACTTGTTTTGAGAACTCCTCTCTATCAACTGCTAATGCTTGACCAGCAGGCACTTTGGTTTTATCTGCAATTTTTATCAATAAAGAATCCAATTTCCTTAATTCTTCTTTTAATAAGCCACATGCATTTGTTAATAAATTAGATTTAAATGAATTGCTGCATACAATTTCTGCTAAATTTTTATTGCTGTGAGCCTCAGAAAATTTTTTAGGCTTCATTTCATATAATCTTACATTTATTCCTGCTTTTGCAATTTGGTATGCAGCCTCGCTTCCTGCAAGTCCTCCGCCAATTATTGTAATATAATTTTTCATTGCTTTCTCCCTTTTAATCATAAACTAATAGTGTTCTATTTTCTTTCAACCACTAAGTAATCAGCAATTATTGCCATTCAAACCCGGAACCATTGGCAATTTATTGCCATTTAAACCCGGAACTGTTGGCAATTTTTACTCAAAAAGACTTAATATGTCTTCTTTTGATAGCTTGTTTATAAATGTAGTCTTGGTATCTAACACATTGTCTATTAGTTTTTCTTTCTTTTTTTGTAGTTTATATATTTTTTCTTCTATTGAGTTTTTTGTTATTAGTTTATATACTTGTACATTATTTTTTTGGCCTATTCTGTATGCTCTGTCTGTTGCTTGATTTTCTGTAGATACATTCCACCATGGGTCATAGTGTATTACCATGTCTGCTCCTGTTAGGTTTAGTCCTGTTCCTCCTGCTTTTAGTGATATTAAAAACACTTTTATTTCATTATTGTTGTTAAATTCGTCAACCAACTCTACTCTTTCTTCTACTTTTGTTGTTCCTGTTAGTTTAAAGTATTTTATATTTTCGTCTTTTAGTCTTTTTTCTATTATTTCTAGCATTGATGTGTATGATGAAAATAATAATATTTTATGTCCTGATTTTATTGCTTCTTTTGTTATTTCCATGCATTGCTCTAATTTACTACTTTCCCCTTTATAGTCTTTTATAAATAAGTTTGGATGGCAACATATTTGCCTTAATCTTGTAAGTGCTGCTAATACTTTCATTTGGCTTTTCCCTGAGTCTGTTTGACCTATTAATTTTGCAACTTCTTCTTTTATATTTGATAAATATGATAAATATATTTCTTCTTGTTCTTCTTGCATTTCATTTTCTAATATTGTTATTTCTTTTTCTGGAAGTTCTGTTAAAACTTCTTGTTTTGTTCTTCTAAGTACAAATGGTTCTATTAACATTTTTAGTTTTTGCATAGAACTTTCATCTTCTTCTTTTACAATTGGAATCTCATACATTGTTTTGAATTTTTTATATGTATATAAATACCCTGGCATTATAAAGTCAAATATTGACCATAATTCCGCAAGTGAATTTTCTATTGGTGTTCCTGTTAACGCATATCTTGTTTGTGCTTTTAAATCTTTTATTGCTTTTGCATTTTGAGTTGTACTATTTTTTAAGTATTGTGCTTCATCTGCTATTATGTATTTAAATTTATAATCTTTTTGTTTATAGTTTTCTATGTCTCTTTTTAATAGGTCATATGATGTTATTACTAAATCATAATCTTGCAAAGTTTCTATTAATTTTTTTCTTTCTGATAATGTCCCTCTAATTACACGTGTTTTTAATGTTGGTGCAAATTTTTCTGTCTCATTTTTCCAGTTTAGTGTTAATGAACTTGGTGCTATTACAAGGCTTGTTTGTTTTTCTTTATTGTTTTGTATATAGTCTAAAATTATTGATAGTACTTGTACTGTTTTTCCAAGTCCCATATCATCTGCAAGTATTCCTCCAAACTTATATTCATCTAGTGTCTTTAACCATTTAAAACCTGTTTTTTGGTAATATCTTAAATTTGCATTTATTTTTGGTAACCTAATTTCTTCTAGTTGTTCTTTATTTAAGCTGTTTACTATTGTTTTATAAGTTTCATTTTTAGTAATTGCAGTTGATTTAAGTTTTCCTAAAATAGTATTTAAATATAATGTTCTACTTACAGGAAGCTTTATTTCGCCTTTTTCTAATTCTTTATAATTTACATCTGTACCTGTTATTAATTTATCCAAAAAGCTTATTTCCTGATTATCTTGTAAATTTAAAAAACTCCCATCTTTTAACCTGTAATATTTCTTTTTTAGATGATATCTTTCCATTATTTCTTTTATACTATTTAAATCCAAATTTAGCTCATTTAGGTTTATTGATAATAAATCATTTTCTACTTTTATTCCTATATTTCCTATTTTTGGTTGTTTTATTTGTTTGGATTTAAAATTTTCTGTAACAAGTACTTCAAATTTTTTCATATACAAGCTTATATCATTGGACATGAATTCATAAATTTTATCATTATTTGGTAATATAAATCTTAAATTTTTTACATCAAACATAAAACCTGTTTTTCTAAAGATATTTAAGGCTTTTGTTTCTTCAATTATATTTCTTGGAAATTCTATTTTTGTTTTTTCATCTAATGGATTAAATTCATCTTTTCCATACTTAAATTTTACATCTGCTATTATGTTTTGAGCATTGTCAAAATCTAAAAACACTTTTACTTCCAAGTGTTTTGGTTTATACTGTTCTAAATCATATTCTGGTATATTTAAAATTTTTATTGAATTTTCCATTTTAGGCATTATTATAGAGAAAAATTGTGTTAACTGTTTTGCTCCTAGCCCTACTTCTGTTATATAATTTTGTCTAAATGTTTCTAACATTTTTATTGTTGTTTTTTCATAATTTTTATTACATCTATATAATTTATTTTTTTCTAATATGTATTTATAGTTTTTTCCCCTTATTAGTACTACTTTGTATATATCAATATTAGGAATAATTATGTAGTCCTCATTTTTAGTTTTCTTTAATAAGAATTCTAGCTTTGGGTTTTCCTCTATAAATTTTACTTTTTCTTCTTTTCCATCTTTTTGAAATTTTACTTCTTGGTCCTTTAGTATATCAAATATTTCATCTATCCCATTATTTCCTATAATTATAAAATTTTCATTTAAGGCTTTTCCAAAGTATTTATAATTACTGTTTGAATTTGAATTTGCATATTTCATTATTTCTGCATATTTTAACATAAACTCCAATAATGGTTTGCTTTCTTTAGTAAACATTTCTTTATCATGAATAAATTGTAAACCTTCTTTATATTTAAAGTTTTCCTTATTCATCATTTTTGTATAAAATTCTGCTAAATTTTTTATTTTATACATTTTATTTTTTCCTATTTGAAATTCTATCTTCATATTTCCTGTAAATTTATCGTATATAATTTTTGGTTCTAATTTTATTGTTCCTTTACTTTTTATATCAATTTCTTCTTCACTTATATTTTCTATTTCTTCATTATAAAAGGTGTTGACTATTTTGCTAAAGTTTTTATATTCTTTATTATTATTTACTTGCATTTTTATTTCCCCTTTTCTTGGCTCGATATTATACTACATTTTTTTATATTTGGCAAGTTTAGCTAAAAAAACAAAAAAGGAAAATATGATTGCACATATTTTCTCTTTTTTAGTTTATCTTTTATTTATAATCTCAGGAGAATCTTGATAATATTTTGCAATTAACTCGTCTAGTTCAACGCTTAGTTTGTAAATAATACTATAATCTTCACCAGATATTATACTTTCATTTAGTTTATCTCTTAATTTACAAATTTCATCATTTAACATATGCATCTCTCCTTTTTTTATTTTTTCTCTTAAGTACATTTATAAATTAACACATTTTTACATCAAAGTCAATGAAATTTGTAGTATTCATGCGGTTTTCGTACGTGTTAAATCTATTTTTTTCGACATCAAATGACACAAAAAAACAGCATAAATTTTTTTATTTTATTTATACTGTTTTTTTGATATTTTATTTTCTACTTTCTTACGACTGAAAGCACCATATTTTCTGTTTTAAATAAATCATTTAAAATTTGTGTCGTATATTCTAGATTTACTGTATCTATTTCTTCTAAATAGTCAAAGCTATTTATTCCTTTAAAATAATCTGCCAAAAACATTCTAGATATATCTGTTACATCATTATATTCTTTAACATATGTTCCATATATCTTCTTTTTTATTCTTTCAAAATCATCTTTGTTTATTCCATTTTGTTTAAATTTATTTATTTGTTCTTTAAAACTGTCATATACTTTTTGTGGTGTGTTAGATTGACCTGTAAGAAGAACATGTGCATATGTTGTAGAAAATTCGTAGTCTAAGCTTGGAGTAGAATATATTGTTCCATCATCATATAATTTTTTATATAACTCAGAGCTTTTGCCAAATAGTAAATTTAATATTATTTCTACGGCAATATGTTTTTTTACTTTGTCTTTGCATTTTATTTGGTTATCCTTTATCCCTATGCAATATAAACTTTGACTTACTTGCATTGTTTGCTCTATTTTTTCTTTTACTATAGTACTTGGCTCTTCTTCATATATTCTTTTTATTTCTCCATTAGATTTATTTGGAATTAGTCTTTTCTTTATTTCTTCTAATATTTTATCTGGTTCAAAATCTCCACTTACAACTAACGCCATATTTGATGGATTATAAAATGTATTATAACATTTATATAAAATTTCTTTGTCTATATGGCTTATTGTTTCTATAGTTCCTGTTATATCAATTTTTATTGGATTATTATGATACATTGCTTCCATAGCATTTAAATAAACTCTCCACTCTGGATAGTCATCATACATCATAATTTCTTGTCCTATTATTCCTTTTTCTTTTTCTACATTTTCATCTGTAAAATATGGGTGTTGAACATAGTCCATAAATTCATCTAGTGCTTCGTAAAAATTATCTGTACATTCATATAAATATGCTGTATGGTCATTTGTTGTATATGCATTTGCATTTACTCCTAATGCTGTTAGTGTGTCTAAACTATTTGTTCCATTTTCTTGTTCAAACAATTTGTGTTCTAAAAAGTGTGCTACACCTTTTGGCACTTCTATAGCTTCTGTCTCTCCTGGAACTATAAACTTGCTATCATTTGACCCATAATTTGTTCCCCAAATAATATATTTTTTTTCTATTCCTTTTTTAGGAATAATCATTACTGTTAAGCCGTTTTCTAACTTGTCAATATATAACTTTTCTTTAACTTTTAAATTTTCAATTACTTGCATTTTTATCTCCTTCTAATCTCTTAAAAAATAAATTGTATTAATAGATACTTTTTTAGCAATATTTATAATATCTTCCTTACTTACATTTTCAATTTTTTTAGTATATTCCTCTAAAGATACTATAGTTTCTGTTAACTCTTGTCCAAAATAGTAAGTAATTTGTGTATCTTGCTCATCATCAATAGTTTTTATGCTTGCAATTATTCCTTTTTTTGCATTTTCTATTTCCTCTTGAGTAAAATCTCCTTTTTCCATATCTTCAATTTGTTTTTTTACAAGAGTTAATGTCTTTTCGTAATTTCCAATTTCAATTCCACACTTTATAAATATATTGCTTTTATATCTCATATAACTAGAACTTGCAACATATGCTAAATGTGCTTTTTCTCTTACATTTTGGAACATCTTAGAATTAGCAGATCCACCTAAAATACTGTTGTAAATTAATGTGTCATATTTTAAGTCTTCATTATCTATATTAACATCAAGCCCTACAATTAATTTCCCTTGTGTTACATCCATACTCTCTGTAACTACATTTTCCTTTTTTTCCTCTTTAGGATAAATATTTAATTTAGTATAACTTGCTTCTCTTTCGTTTAAATTGTTAATACATGTATTTTCTTTTACTAATTGTTCAACATTGTTATCTAACATTCCAGACACAAATATGTCTATTTTACATGTATTTATTAGCTCTTTATAATAATTGTATAAATCTTTTGCATTTATCTTTTCTAGGTCTTCTATATACCCAAATTTATAAAGTCCAAAATCTTCATTTTTATACATTTCTTCTATACATCTATCTAATGCATATTGAGCCTTATTATCTATTTTTCCTTCTATTATTTGTTTTATATTATTTTTTTCTTGCTCTACATATTCTTCCTTAAATCCATCATTTTCAATATATGGATTAAATACTATGTCTAATATTTTTTCTAGAGATTCTTTTAATAAGTTTTCGCTATTATTTGGTAAGAAATTATCATTAATTGTTTCTATATAAAATTTTAAAACTTGATTGTCTCCTGTTTTATCTAGTCCACAGTCAAAACTTGCACCATACATTTGCTCTAGTGTTTTGCTTATTTGCTCAGAAGTTGGCATATTTTTTGTACCTCTTCTTAATATTGATGATATTAAAGCATTTTTCGTAACGTTTTGTCTATTTAATTTTGTCGTTAAAAACACGGCAAGTAAGTTTGTTTTGAATTTTTCAGTATTTATTTTATGAAGCTTAATTCCTTGTTTTATGTCTATTTTTTCATAACTCATTTTATTTCCTCCTTTTTTCCTACATAGTATATTACATTTTACCATAATTATGCAAGATGTTTTTAGACATTGGGACGGAGTTTTTGTCTTAAGGTTTTCGGGGCTTCTCTAGTTTAAGTAAAATAATATATAAAAAGTAGATTATATTAAAATAAAATTTTATCGTTCAAATAATTATCAAAGAAATTTTAAATTAATTTTATGGCACCCTTCCATCAGGAGATGAACTCTTTCCATAAAATTAATATAAAAATTTCTAATTCTATTATTTTCAATTCTAAAATTTGATTTTAATATAATCTACTTTTTGTAGCTATTGGATTTTATTTTAGAGAAGTCCCGAAAACCTTAAGACAAAAACCCCGTCCCAATGTCTAAAAACAAAAAAAGTTTAAGTATAAACCTAAACTTTTTGTATTTTTTAATTAAAACTTTCTTTTTCTTGCAGCCTCTGATTTCTTTTTTCTTTTAACACTTGGTTTTTCATAATGCTCTCTTTTTCTTACTTCTTGCATAACTCCATTTCTTGCACATTGTCTTTTAAATCTTTTTAGAGCATCTTCTATATTTCCATCTTTAACTTTAATTTCTGACATTTAATTCCCCTCCTTCCAGATATACGTCTATGTATACTCGGGATTTTCCGCATGGTTAACAAAGTTTTTTTGCTAACACTATGATATTATACTTAAATCTATTAAATTTGTCAATAGTTACTCATTAATTTCCAAAATCTGCGCACTTTTAGCATTATTAGTGTTACTTTTGGTATTGTTTTACATTATTAGTTCGTGTTATTTTTAACTTTGGATTGTTATACTTTTTTATATTATTTAAGGAGGTTAATTATGAATGATACTGAAAAAGTACTAAGAAAAAACATTGGTAAGAGAATTAAACTTGCAAGATCTAAAACAGACTACACTCAAGAACAACTTGCCGAAAAGCTATCTCTTTCTGCAAGATATATTAGTCAATTAGAACGTGGAGTGGCATTTGGTAGTGCAACTACCATAGTTAACCTTTGCCAAGCATTAAACATCAATTCTGATTTTTTATTTAATGATATTATCGAATGTAATTCTTCAAGTTTAAATGATTTTGTTGATAATAGTTTTTTAGAAAATTATTTGCAATTAAATGATTATAATAAAGAAATTATAGATACTATGGTTAAACAACTTATTAAACTACAGAAAAAAGATGCTAGTAAAAATTTGGGTTAGCTTTAATTTTTAATATTAATTATAAAAATTAATTACAGAAATTAAATAAACTTATAAAAAAGGAATAAATTATTTTAATCTATTCCTTTTTTTATTCTTTTAAATTTACTTTTAAACTATAATTTAGTTTATGGTTGTGCTTGTTGCCCCTGTTCCAACTACCTCTTCTTGCAATGATCTCCAAGTGTTACAGCCAACTATTCCATCTGATGCTAACCCTCTTGATGTTTGATAATTTTTTACTGCATTTTGAGTCGCTGCTCCAAATATTCCGGTCAAGCCCATTAGTCCTAAATCCAAGTGTATTTAAATCATCTTGTGCAATACATACATAATTACTTATGCTTCCTCTTTTTAATTGCATAAATCCACCTGTAGAACATGCTGGCTTTCCAAATCTTTTATCAAAATGTACCCATGTAGGTGTTTGTGATATTGGCTCAACATATGCCCATACTCCGGAATTATTTGCCGAATTCCATAATCTTGTTCTTTCAGCTGTACTTAATGTTTGGCCAACATCAAATGCAACACCTGCATAATGTTGACTTTGGTTTCCATGTCCTCCCTCATATGGCCTTTTAAAAGCAAATCCGACAGGAATAGGCCTTCCATATATATATCGTTGACTATTCCAACTTTGCATACACCTTTTTGTAGTCCATAAAATATTGCTTTTACTTGAACCTCTAAATTCTCTTACTCTAAGCGTCCCATTTGTATTATATGGCATGGGCTCTGCTTCTCCCCTATAATATGTTTCCATTCTATTTGTATCATTATTAAATACTAATATTTTTGCCATAAAAAACCT
>ERZ773224.1365-NODE-1365-length-30534-cov-7.141409_pt1 | contig 30534 bp, 22 predicted proteins | sample MGYA00580526_ERZ773224 | MGnify/ENA primary metagenome ERZ773224 (study PRJEB29015, sample SAMEA2737743) | human gut metagenome | biome: human gut; feature: human-associated habitat; material: faeces | place: China | collected 2012 ... | reverse complement strand
TTTGCTGTGGAGGAGGATGCGGGGAGCGCGGGCTTTTCTAAAAGGCGAGAGCCGCTGCCCTGATTTGACGCGAAGGGGGCCCCCGCAAAGGTTCCCCCTTCACACAACCCCTTCCTTGCGGGGAGGAAGGTTTGCTTGCGGCTTTTTTGCTGTGGAGGAGGATGCGGGGAGCGCGGGCTTTTTTTGCAAGGATATTATTTCCTTTTTACAATATCTGAAGGAGAAAAAGGCGAGAATATAGGAAAAACACACAATTGTAAGATGAGCGCCAGCAAATAAAATGCAATAATTGAACAAAAATAATGAAAAATGAGATTTTGATGAAAAATTCTCTTGAATTCTTTGTGAGTTGATGTTAAGATAACGCTAAGGAAATAGGAACGATTCCCATAAATTGAATAACCCTTGGCAAACCTGCTGAAAGGCAGGGACGCAAAGTAAAGCGTCTAAACGGGAAACCGCATGACCGGCTGACTGCATTCTTGAGTAAAAGAACGCAGTCAGCTTTTATATTTACAAAAATTAGAACAGAAAGGATAAATAATGCATACCAAAATCAGCAGCGGAAAGGAACATCGCCGGCACCGGGCCCGCAGGTTCTCGGTGCTATTGGTGGTGCTGGCGCTGCTGTTTACCATGCTGCCAACGGGCCTTTACACGGTGGCGGATGCCGCCCCGGCGGAGGAAGAACCGGCTTTGGTTCCTGCTCCGGAGGAGGCCCTGCCCGAACCGGAAGACTCCATGACAAAAGAGGAAGAGACGGATGAGCAGCCGGCCGAAGCGCAGCCCGCTGAAGACAAGGCCCGTGCGGCGGCCGCCACGGTGGAATGCTATGCGGCACGGGATGGCATCTGGTACCCGGTGACCACGGTGCAAACCGCCGCGCAATATGCCGATGGCAGCGGAAAGCTCCGCTACTATATAACGGCGGCGGAGCTGGAGGAAGTATATAGCGTCTATGGCTTTAAGGCGGCGAATTATCACGGGGAGCGGTTCTTCCCGCACACCGATAGCTATGACCCCAACAAAATGTGGGCAGATGCCGCTCCCATAAAGAGTGAGGACGGCGGCTGGCAGATTCCGCTGAGCCACCGGACCGAGATCCGGCTGTACTACCTGCCCGCGAATGAAGAAGGTGCCGAAAGCTATTTCCTTGATAAAAAAGAACTGAGCGACGAAACGCTGCTGGCGGAGAATATGTTCTACACGGTGACGGTGAAGGACGACCTGAACAGGGTGTACCAGGAGCCACCCGCGCCGAAGATCGCTTTCCATGGGGAGAATGTGAGCATTACCCTAAATACCGTGTCCAGTATGGCCTGGGACGCCATGGATGGCCTGACCGGAACGCATCTGGAGCTGGAGCCGACCAAGCAGACCGAAACCAGTGTGACCTATACCATCGGGGAAATCAGCCAGCCGGTGGTTTTCTACCCGCATACCGATACCCTAGTAATAAAATATGAGGCCGAGCCGGACGGCTGGCAGCACAAGATTGGCCAGTTTGAGCCTTCGGTGCAGGCGCCCCAGCAAAGCGCGATGGTAAAGGGCAAAAAAACCCTGCTGGTGGAACCGGGTGACGGAGACTACACGCTGCTGGCCCCGGATATTGACCGGATAGAGGTAAAGCTGACCGGCGAAAAAGCCAATAACCGCTCACTGTTCTATTCCTTTTTAGGTTGGCGGGTGGCCAATATAACGGAAGAGGTGCTGCTGCAGCCCGGTACAAAGCTGACTGCCGCAGACCTGCAGCACTATACCGGCAGCGATGGCGAAGTGACGCTGCGGGCAAAATGGAGCGGCGAGGATAAGCTGAAACGCCCAATTACCACACATTTTTTCCTGCATCTCAATGGAGAGATCAGGGGCTCGGTGGATGACGGTGTGCAATGGGAGGACCAAAAGGACTATACGCCCGCCCTATATACCACCCGGATGCTGGGGGCGGACAATATCCCGGCGGAGTACTCCAATAAAAATGCGGAGGGTGTGGTAAAGCCGCTGGTAGCGCGGGCAACCAATGGCGACAATGCCTACGCGGTGGATGACACGATCCGCAACATGGTGAATAACCCGGTGCAGGGCGGTAGGCTGGAGGATCTCCCCAATGAGGAAACGATCTTTGCCTACCTGCGGGCCCACAGCGATACCATTACCATGAAGGTGGACGGAGTGGAGATCCCCGCGGAGATGCTCAATTCGGATTACTTCCAGATCCGCTGGAACATGGTCAAATTTGAGCATTCCGATGGCTGGCATATCGATGGTGTGCTGGTGGCCAAGCGCACCCGCTTTTTTGTGACAAAGACCTTTGCGGGGGATGCTGAGGCGATAAAACAGGTACGGGATAAGTTCCTCATTACTGTCTCCCACACCGAAAACGGCAGCAGCGTGACCGATTTTACCCTGGTGCCGCAGCCTGCGAAGGCGGTAACGGAACAGGGCAAGCTGGGTTATACCCGCTATGATGCCGAAGCCGATACCTACATCTGGGAAGTCCCGGCCCAGCAGCGGCGGGACTACACGATAAAAGAAACCGGCCATACGCTGCAGGGTGACAAATGGCGGGTGAACAACCGCTATCTCATCCGCAATCACCCGCAGGGACTTTCGGGGGGATATCAGGACTACCCGGAGGAAAGCGGCATTACTATTACGGCGGTGGCCTACGGCAACGATGTGCCGAATACCGCAGTACAAACAGTGGCTCTGCAGAACCGATATGTCGGGATGGGGACACTGAGCGTAAAAACACAGGATTCCATTACCGGCAACGGGCTGGCAAAGGTAGAGTATAAGTTGTCCCGGCCGGACGGCGCTGAAGTGGCCTTGTACCGCAAGCCGAACACCACCCTTTACAGCGTGGTGCAGGAGGAGGGCTATACCGAGCAGATCGCCGACTGCAAGATCATTGCCGATGCCAGCGGTTTTTTTACCATCCGGCTGGAGGAAGGGACCTACACTCTGACCGAAGTACTGCCGACGGGGTACTTTGGCCCCGGTACTGTGCAGGTGACGGTCGCCCAAAATACTGGAGGGAATATCAGTTACCATGCGGAGGCAAAAGCGCTGCCGGAAGGGATAACACCCTCGACCGGCAGCTGGCTGCAGAATGCCGATGCCGACAATGTGGTCATCCTAAATGTACCCAGAATGCTCATCAGTGTTACGGCCCGCAGCAGTTGGCCCGCCACGGGGGATAAGCTGCCTGTGACGGTGGAGCTGTGGCGCGATGGCGCGCCGCTGCCGGGTGATGCCTATACCGTGGAGCTGAACGAGGAAAACGAATGGCAATACACCTGGGAAAATCTGCCGCTTTTTACGGATGGCACGGTGGCTGATTACACGCTGCGGGAAATCGAAATAGGGGACACCTACCGTGACCCCGGTGTGGCCGAGGATGGCTTCGCGGATTACCTGGTGACCTATGCCAAGGCCCTGTACCGGCAGGCCGAGGATAAGGAATACCGGGAGGAGCACTGGTGGCAGAAGGCCGATGGAACGCAATGCTTTGCGCGGGAGGCACTGCTGGTGGTCAATAATGAGGGCATCCGGGGCGAGATCACCTTTGAAAAGGTGGATGAAAAGGGCTACCCATTAAAGGGCGCGGAATTTACCCTGTATGCCGATGCGGAATGTACCAAGCGGCTGGCAACAGCCACCTCCGATGAAAACGGCGATGTGCAGTTTGAGGATAAGTGGCCGGCCGGCACCTATTACCTGCGGGAGACCACCGCCCCTGTGGGCTACACTGCGGCGGAGCTCACCTGGACGGTGAAGATCGCGGCGGGGAAGGCGACCATTTCTACACCGGGCGGCACCACCGTTACCGAGATGAAGAATACCTCCCGGCTGCGGCTGAAGCTGAAAGTGCTGGGCCCACTGGGAGAGGAACTCCCCGGGGCGGTGCTGCGGGTGACGCGGGATAATGGCAGCCCGATGCTGTATAAAACCAATGAAGCCGGCGCGGCCCTGCTGGAGCAGATGCCTGCCGGGGATTATATCATCCGGCTGGCGGGCACCCCCACGGGCTATGTGCCGGAGGACAGCGCCCCCAACCTAAAGGCCGAATACGGCACGCTGACCTATTTGGATACAGCGAATACCGCATGGCAGCTGGAACAGTGCGAGGGGGAGGAATACACCTATCTGCTGACCCTGGAGCTGAAGGAGCTGCATATCCTGCCCAGCACCGGCGGCGCCGGAACGGTGCCCTTTACACTGGCGGGCGCGGCCCTGATGGCCGTAGCGGTACTGCTGCCAGGCCGAAAGAAAGTGAAATAAGCGCGCCCCCTGCCAAGGGGAAGCCGCTGTGGATAACAATGATACCAAAGGAGTGAAAGTAACATGAAAAAGACAATGAAAAAGTGCCTGACGCTGCTGCTGGCGCTGGCCATGCTGCTGGCCATGGCGGTCCCCGCCGCGGCGGAGGAGCCAAACTATTCCCGCACGATCACCTTTACCAATGTCGCCCAGGGCGATACCGTGAAGGCGTACAAGCTGGGGTGGTATGACGAAAACTACAACAAATACATATTTCACGATGGATTTATAGCCTTTTTGCAACTTCAGCAGCCCAAAAAGCTGCCGGAGGATGTATTGAAGAATACCACCAAGGAAGGCTTGACCGCCATGATAGCTAACTATGTCCTGATGGATGGTCACTCATTAGCTGGCGTTACTATTACATTGCCATCCGACCCGGTGGAAATGGTTGCCGGTACCGACAACAAGGTTCAGATGACCTTGGAGCCCGGCTATTATCTGCTGCTGGTTTCCACCACCGAACAGAACAACCGGACCTATATGCCTGTTACCGTGTTTGTGCAGGTGAAGAACGGGAATGTAAAGGTGTATGCCGCCGGCAGTGAGCTCGCCGATGACCTGACCGCTGTATTTAAGCACGAGGAAGGTCCAGCTATCAATGTACGGGTAAATGATGACAGCCGCGGTATAGATGAACGGAAGGAAACCGCCGGTGGCCGGGTTGGCGAAACGATGGATTTCTATATGGAGGTTTCCACTCCGGCCTACACCGATAACACCTTCAACATCACCAAATTGACTGCAAATTGCCAGCTGGCCGGACTGAACTATGTAGCGGACAGCATGAAAGCAACCACCCTGCCCAATGCGGGTAGCGACGCCGTAGAGGGTGCTATTAAAGGGACTACCGTAGGTGCCGACGGTAATTTGACCGTTGAGCTGAATTACAGCAAGATCCGTAGTGCCACCGGCAGAGGGCTGATTTATCTCCACTTCAAGGCCACCGTTGCCCCGGAGGCAGTCGCTGAATCCGAAGCCACCGCCACCGCCAAGCTGAACTATAAATTTTCTATGGAGCCGGATAACACCAAGACTACGGCCAGCTCCACAGCGACTGTATATAATTACAACTTTACCCTTTTCAAAAAATCCAATGAGCTGAATAACGCCCAAGATCCAGATTCCGGTCATCAGGCCCTTTCCGGCGCAGGCTTTACCCTGTATGCCAATGAAGCGATGACCCAGGCCATCAATATGATAATGGTGGAGGCCGCCGGGGGCACCGAAGCCTATTACCGCCCCGCGCTGGAGGGCGAGGCAAATACCGTGACGCAGATGGACGCCAATATGGGCGATGATAAGAATATTCTTTCTATCCGCGGCCTGGATGTCGGTGCCTATTATGTCAAAGAAACCAAGACTCCCTCCGGCTACTATGCTCCCCAGGGAGGCTTTAAGCTGGAACTGACTGCGGATCGGGATGCCAATGAAAAGTTTGGTCAAAACCCTTGCAAAGGGATGCAGCTTCAGCAGCCTAAAAGATGCGGACCGCGCATTGGTTCAGCGCGGAGAAAGAGTTGTCGAATCGAATCGCTATGAAGTGGATCTCATGAACAGCTCCTCCCCCGTACTGCCCACCACCGGCGGTGTCGGCACCGTGATGTTCACGGTGATCGGCCTGCTGTGCATGGGTGCGGCGCTGTGGTTCTTCCTGTTTGCCCGCCGTCGCCGTGAGGACGAGCAGGAGCAGAATAAGACCACCCTGTAATTTGCCATCCTCCTCATTTTCTAGCCGTCCCGCCGGGTTTTTCCTCTTTCTCTCCCCGGCGGGATGGGCGGCAAGGAAAAGGCCGCAAGCCCGCTGCAACGGTTTGCGGTTTTTTCCCTGCTGCATTACTGCCAAAGGAGTACCATTCGTGACAACAAAACAAGCCAAACAAAAAAGACAAAACCGGCTGGGCACCGTGCTGGCCATCCTCATTTTTCTGCTGGGGCTGGGGATTCTATTTTACCCGGTGGCCAGCGACCTGTGGAACCAGCACCGGCAGAACCAGCTGATCTCCCACTACACCCAAAGCACCACGACCCTTGCCCCGGAGGATCACTCCGCGCTGTGGGAAGCGGCGCAGGAATACAATAAAAACCTCAGTCCCACCTTCCGGGATGCCTTTACCGGGCGGCAGCTGCCCGCGGGGGACCCCTACTGGGGCCTGCTGGATCCCGATGGCAGCGGCATTATGGGCTACATCGAGATCCCGCGCATCAGCGTGCGGCTGCCCATCTACCACGGCACCACGGAGGAGGTCCTCCAGCATGGCATCGGGCATCTAGGCGGTACCTCCCTGCCAGTGGGCGGAGAGGGCACCCACGCGGTGTTTTCCGGCCACCGGGGGCTGCCCTCGGCGCTGCTTTTCTCCGATCTGGACCAAATGCAGCTGGGCGACCATTTTTCCCTGCGCATTTTGGGGGAGCAGCTCCTCTATGAGGTGGATCAGATCCTGGTGGTGGAGCCGGATGAGGTAAAGGACCTGTACCCGGTGGAAGGGGAGGACCTTGTTACCCTGGTGACCTGTACGCCCTACGGCGTAAATACCCACCGGCTGCTGGTGCGCGGGCACCGCATCCCGCTGGAGACCGTGGAGGAAACGGTGGAAGTGACCGTGACCCAGCAGGTAGTACACAGCTTGGGCTGGAAGGGCAAGCTGTTGATCGGCGCGCTGCTGCTGTTCCTGCTTATTTTGCTCATCCTGGCGCTGCTGCGCCGCAAGAAAAAGAAAACCGGGCCCGAAGAGGGCAATGTGATAGAAAGGGGGAGAACTGATGAAAAAGCGTCTCAGAGCCGTTCTGGCCCTGATCCTGATCATACTGCTGTGTCTCCCCGCGATAGCACAGACAGCCGATCCTGACGCGCTGTGCGCGTTGACCATTGACTGTCACTATGAGAATAAGCCAGTAAGCGGCATGGGCTTTTCGCTGTACCGGGTGGCGGCGCTTTCTCCGCAGGGAGAGCACACCCTGCTGCCGGCCTATGAGGATAGCGGTATTGTGCTGGGGAACCTGCGGGATGCCGCCGACTGGCGGCAGGCGGCCGGGCTGCTGGACCAATGGGTGGAGCAGCAAAGCATTTCCCCAGAAAAGCAGCTTACCACCGCGGCTGATGGCAAAGCTGCATTAGAGGGGCTGCCCACCGGGTTGTATCTGTTGTGCGCGGCTCCCTACCAAAAGGGCGGCTGCACCTATACCACCACCCCGGTGCTGCTGGAGCTGCCGGCCCAACAGGCAGGCGGCGGGTGGCAGTACGCTGCAACGGTAGAGCCCAAGCTGGAGCGCTCCGGTACCCCCGAACCGCCGGTCGTCATCATACCGGACAACCCGGCCCCCACCCCAGGGGATAAGCTGCCGCAGACCGGCCTGCTGCAATGGCCTATCACGCTGCTGGCAGCCATAGGGGTGCTGCTGGTGGCGGTGGGCTGCCGCCTGCGCCGCCGGAGGAAACCGACATGACACGAGAGCGTATCGGCCGGTTCTGCATCATTTTGGGCGGCCTGTGCATTTTGGCCGCCGCATTCCTATTGGGGTTTAATCTGCGGGAGGAACGCCGTGCCGCGGCGGCCACCCAAAAGATTTTGCCTGCCGTGGCACATAGCATCGGACAGTCTCCAGCGCCGATGCCTACCCTGCCCGCCGGAGAGCTGACGGTCTCTTTGGAGGGGGAGGAGTATCTGGGCATCCTTTCTCTACCTACCCTGGCGCTGGAGCTGCCGGTGGGGGCCGAATGGGAGATGGATTTTCTGCGCCAGGCACCCTGCCGCTATGCCGGTACCCTGGCCGGGGATGATATCATCATAGCGGCGCACAATTACCGGCGGCACTTTGCCGCGCTGCACACCCTGCGTCCCGGAGATGCCGTCCTATTTACCGATGCAGCCGGGCAGACCTACCGCTATACGGTGGACCGGGTGGAGACCCTGCCGGAGACCGCCGTGGAGGAAATGCGGGCTGGGGAGTGGGATCTTACCCTGTTTACCTGCACCTACGATGGCCGTGCCCGAGTAACGGTGCGGTGCATCCGCACGGAAGAATAACGCATTTTGCATTTTTCTCTTGACAAAGCTGCAAAATGGTGTAGAATAACATCAAGTGAATAACGATAGCGACCCCGCAGAAACATTCAGAATCGTAAGAGACTGAATATGGAGGGGGCTCTGGAGAATCTCATTGAGTTGAGTGCCGAAGGTGCAAGGCGGTTTTTCCGCCGAATCTCTCAGGCAAAAGGACAGAGCGGTCATCAAAGCATCTTTTGTTTGATCGCTCGCTATTCTTCAGAGGCTGCCGCTTAAAAAAGACGGGCAGCCTTTTTATTATCCTTTTTTCACTGCAATATTTTAATCAGGAGTGAAACAAATGGAAGCAGCATTGCTCAACATCGTACAAAAAATCAACGGCTATCTCTCGGATTATATCCTCATCATCCTGCTGGTGGGCGCGGGCCTTTATTTCTCCATCCGCACCCGCTTTGTGCAGGTGCGCTGCTTTGGCGAGGGGATGCGCCGGGTATTCGGCAACATCAATCTCCATGGCGGAAAGCAGCAGGGCGGCTTTTCCTCCTTCCAGGCGCTGGCCACGGCCATTGCCGCGCAGGTAGGTACCGGTAATATCGTAGGCGCCTGCGGCGCTATCCTCATCGGCGGTCCCGGCGCCATCTTCTGGATGTGGATCATCGCCTTCTTCGGCATGGCTACCATCTATGCGGAAGCGGTGCTGGCGCAGGAGACCCGTGTGGTCAATGCGGACGGCAGCGTCCACGGCGGCCCGGTTTATTACATCAAGCGTGCCTTTAAGGGTGGCTTCGGCAAGTTCCTGGCCGGCTTCTTCGCCGTAGCCATCATCCTTGCGCTGGGCTTTATCGGCAGCATGGTCCAGTCCAATTCCATCGGCGAGGCGCTTTCCAATGCCACCGGCGTTCCCACCTGGGTCATCGGTATTGTTGTGGCTGCTCTTTCCGCCTTTGTATTCCTGGGCGGCAGCCACCGGGTGGCCTCCTGGGCTGAAAAGATCGTCCCCGTGATGGCCTGTCTGTACCTCATTGGCGGTCTGGTGGTGCTGCTGGCCCGCATTCGTTTCATCCCGGAGACCTTTGGTATGATTTTCCGCTATGCGTTCCAGCCGCAGTCCATCATCGGCGGCAGCTTCGGCTTTGCGCTCAAGCAGGCCATCAGCCAGGGCGTCAAGCGCGGTCTGTTCAGCAATGAGGCCGGTATGGGCTCCACTCCCCACGCCCACGCTATGGCTAAGGTAAGCTGCCCGCACGAGCAGGGCGTCGTCGCCATGGTCGGTGTATTCATCGATACCTTTGTCGTCCTCACCATGACCGCTCTGGTCGTTATCTCCACCCTGTATGCCGGCAACGGGATCCTTGCCTCCGGCGCAGCCGAAGGTGTCAGCAAGACCAATATGGCGCAGCTGGCGTTCTCCAGCATCATGGGTAATACCGCCGGCAGTCTGTTCGTGGCCATCTGCCTTATGTTCTTCGCTTTCTCCACCATCCTGGGCTGGAACTTCTTCGGCCGTATCAATGTGGAATACCTCTTTGGCAAAAAGGCCGTCCCGGTCTATTCCATCATCGCTGTGGCGCTCATCTTCCTCGGCTCCTGCGTATCCAATGACCTAGCTTGGGAGCTTTCCGATATGTTTAACCAGCTGATGGTTATTCCCAACTTTCTGGCTATCGTAGCACTGGGCGGGCTGGTAGCAGCCGCTGCCAGGAAGGGCAGCCGCGAGACCCTCAAAAAGTGATCCCACATAAAAAAGCCCCCTCCGGTACACCCGGAGGGGGCTTTTGCTTTATGATTTACGCGGCATTGGCAGCCGGGGCCTCCTCCCCGTAAAAATCGGGCCAGTCATCGCCAAAGAGATCGCCGTTATCACCAGCATTATAGTCATCGCCAAAATTGTAATTGTAGGAATCATCAAAGTTATCATAGTAGCCGTATTCATCGCCGTAGTAGCTCAGCCAGTCCTCCAGCTCGTCCAGCAGCGGCTGCATGGCAGCCAGCATCACTGTGAACAGGATGATCCCGATGAGGAACAGCGCGGCCTTGGCCAGCAGCATGCCGCGGGCAAAGCGGGCCAGCTGGGGGTTGCTGCTCACGCCGCACGCCCACACTATCATAAATATAAGCCCAATGACCGGCACCATCGCCAGCAGAATAAGCCCCATATAGGCCCACATACTCAGTCCGCCGCTGACAGTCTGTTCGGGACTTTGGTTTCGCACGGTATAGCGTTCGCCGTGGGCGCGGCAGTCGCTGCAGTGGGGACATTTCTGGCCAGGCTGTAGCCGCCGGCCGCAGCTGGGGCATACATTTTGGTTCATCGGCTTGCCGCACTCTGGGCAAAGCTCCGCCCGGTCATCATATACGGCACTGTTGCAGTTCGGGCAAAATCTCATGGGGGATTCCTCCTATCGTTGCGCTGCCGCACGGCAGCTCTTTCTTCTGGTTCTATTCTAACATATTTTTTTGCCGAGGAAAAGTACAAAATCCAGCGAAGCCTCCCCCATTCTTCACGGGGGAGGCTTCGCTGTGATATTGAAAAGGAGTATGGAGAAGTTGGCAAGTTAATGGGTGGCGCTGCTGGGCACATATTCGGTCAGTACCACACTGTGGGTGTATTCCCGGCCATTGCGGGAGACCTTGATCTCCACCCGGTCGCCTACGCTGTGAGCGGCCAGTGCCGCTTTCAGCTCATCCGCGGTGGAAACCTCCACCCCGCCAAAGCTCAGCAGCCGGTCGCCGGCCTGCAGGCCGCCCTTATCCGCTATGGAGCCGGACTCCACGCTTTGAATATACACGCCGGTGCTGTCCAGCCCGTAATAGCGGGCGGTGCGCTCATCGGTGATATCCACCAGGCTGACTCCCAGTACGATCTGACCGGTCACATAGCCGTGGCTGATGAGATCCTCGATGATGGTCTTGACGCTGTTGATAGGAATGGCAAAGCCGATGTTATCCACGGCATTGCCGCTGGAATCGCTGGTGGATTTGGCATTGACAATGCCGATCAGCTCTCCGCTGGCATTAAAGAGACCGCCGCCGGAATTACCGGGGTTGACCGCCGCGCTGGTTTGCAGCAGGGTCATGCTGTTGCCGTCTATCGTTACCTGGCGCTCCAGCGCGCTGACGATACCATCGGTGACGGTGCCGGAAAGGGTACCCAGCGGGTTGCCGATGGCCAGCACGGCGTCGCCCACCTTCAGGGTGTCACTGTCGCCCAGAATAGCCGGGGTCAGGTCTTTGGCGTCCACCTTCAGCACCGCGATGTCGTTATCCTCATCGGTACCCACCAGGGTGGCGGCATAGGTGCTGCCGTCATTGGCAGTCACGGTGATCTGCTGTGCGCCTTTTATCACATGGTAGTTGGTCACAATGTAGCCATCCGCCGTCAGCACCACGCCGGAGCCTGCGCCCTGGGTGACATACTGCCGGAAGAAGTAGTTGGTCGCCACACTTTCGGTGGTGATGGCCACTACGCTGTCCTCCACCTGCTGCACCACACCGGAATAACTGACGCCGACGGTGGAACCGTTGGTGGAAGGGACCTCTACCCCTTGATACAGAACGGTGGAACCGGTGCCCAGCAGGCCGCTCTTGGCAGCGATCACAGCGCCGCCTGCGCCGCCCACCATCGAGAGCACCAGGCAGCCTGCCAGCAGCAGCGCCGTACCCTTTTTGCCCCGTCCTGTGGATTTTTTGTTTGCGTCCGAGGGATGATACCCCGAAGCAGCCGTTTGCTGCGCCTGCCCGGACGCGGCATCCTGATGGATGCTGTCTTTATCATAGCGATACTCCCCGGTGGGAAGATCGGTATTGCCGGTGGTAAAGTTGCGGTCATTAAAGTTGTCGTTCGGATATGTCATGGAACTGACCTGCCTTTCTGTGGGGTGCCTGGCCCCTTGACTGTTTCCTAGTATACCGTTAAATTGTGAACAATGCTTGACCTGTTTTTTTAAGGTCGGTAAAAATGCCGTGACGATTTGGTGAAATATTGTAAATAAATTTTGAAGCCCCTGCTCACGGTGGGTTTTCCGCCGGCATCCTCCGCAGGCTCCTGCCGTGTCCGGGCCGTACCTCCCCCCGCCCGCTTCTTTTGGCCTCCCGCCTCCCAATTCCCCACAAAATCCCCGCAATCCCTTGCAAATGACGCAAAAACCCGTATAATATAAAGGTATATATCCTACTGAAAGGGAGAAAGAAATACTATGGCAGATCAAAAGAAAATGGTAGCCGAGATCACCTCGATGGAGGACGATTTTGCGCAGTGGTATACCGATGTCGTTAAAAAGGCCGAGCTGGTCGATTACGGCAGCGTCCGCGGCTGCATGATCATCCGCCCCTATGGCTATGCCATTTGGGAAAATATCCAGCATATTCTTGACGGCATGTTCAAGGCGACCGGTCACCAGAATGTCTATATGCCTATGCTCATACCGGAGAGTCTTCTGCAGAAAGAGAAGGACCATGTGGAAGGCTTCGCCCCGGAGGTCGCCTGGGTCACCATGGGCGGCGAGGAAAAGCTGGAGGAGCGCCTGTGCGTGCGCCCCACCAGCGAAACGCTGTTCTGCGAGCACTATTCCCATATCATCCACAGCTACCGTGACCTACCCAAGCTGTATAACCAGTGGTGCAGCGTCATGCGCTGGGAAAAGACCACCCGCCCCTTCCTGCGCAGCGCCGAGTTCCTGTGGCAGGAGGGCCACACCATGCACGAAACCGCCGAGGAAGCCAAGGCTGAGACCGTGCGCATGCTGAATGTCTACGCAGAGATGTGCGAGAAATATCTTGCCATCCCTGTTGTTAAGGGCGTCAAGACCGATAAGGAAAAATTTGCGGGCGCCGAAGAAACCTACACCATCGAGGCCATGATGCACGACGGTAAGAGCCTGCAAAGCGGTACCTCCCACTACTTCGGCGACGGCTTTGCCCGTGCCTTTGATATCCAGTTCACCGACCGCAACAATACCCTGCAGTATCCTCACCAGACCAGCTGGGGTATGTCTACCCGCATCATCGGCGCCATTATTATGACCCACGGTGATAATAACGGCCTGGTGCTGCCCCCCGCTGTCGCTCCCATCCAGGTCATGGTCGTCCCTATCGCCCAGCATAAGGAGGGCGTTGCCGAGACCGCTTCCGCCCTGTGTGAGCGCCTCAAAAAGAACTTCCGTGCAGACATAGATCTTTCCGAGAACAGCCCCGGCTGGAAGTTCGCCCAGTATGAGATGAAGGGCGTACCCCTTCGCCTGGAGATCGGCCCCAAGGATATCGAAGCCGGCCAGTGCGTGCTGGTTCGCCGGGATAACCGTGAAAAGACCTTTGTCAAGCTGGAGAATCTCGAAAGCGAGATCACCCGCCTGCTGCAGGAGATCCACGACAGCCTCTATACCAAAGCCCTCGCCAACCGCGAAGCCAACACCTATGTTGCCCACGATATGGCCGAGATGCACAAGGTCGCTGATGGCACCAACGGCTTTTATAAGACCATGTGGTGCGGCGAGCTGGCTTGCGAGCTCAAGATGAAGGATGAGATCGGCGTCACCAGCCGCTGCATGCCGCTGGAGCAGGAAGACCTCGGTGCCACCTGCGTCTGCTGCGGCCGCCCCGCCAAGCACATGATCATTTGGGGTAAGGCTTACTAATATCTGAACAGAATCTGTGACAGCCGCCGGAAGGGCGCCCCGCAGGGGACCCGTTCCCTTCGGGAACGGGCCTGACGGGCTTCGCCCGTCCCGGCGGTTTCACCGCCGCCCCTGCGGGGCGCCCCACTTTCTGCACCCACTCTCCCCGGCAGCAAAGCCCCAGCCCTGCGGGCCTGCCCGCTTTCCATGGTTGGTTTCGGCTTTGCCGGCAAAATTTTTTTGTCCAAAATCAAAAGGAGGTCATCCCCATGGGCTGTACTCACGATTGCAGTACCTGCGGCCACGATTGCGGCAGCGAGCAGGATTTTTCCAAAAAACTCAATGAAATGAGCAGCGTCAAAAAGGTCATCGGCGTCGTCAGCGGCAAGGGCGGCGTCGGCAAATCCCTCGTCACCAGCCTGCTGGCCGTCAGTATGCAGCGGCTGGGCTACCGCACCGCCATCCTGGATGCCGATATCACCGGCCCCAGCATCCCGCAGGCATTCGGCCTTCGGGAAAAGATCGAAACCCTCAGCGATGTTATGCTGCCTGCTGTTTCCCGCTTCGGCACCCAGGTCATGTCCATCAATCTGCTGCTCGAACGGGAAAGCGATCCCGTCGTCTGGCGCGGCCCGGTCATTGCCGGGGCGGTGGGCCAGTTCTGGACCGATGTGTACTGGAAGGATGTCGATTTTATGTTTGTCGATATGCCCCCCGGCACCGGCGATGTCCCTCTCACCGTATTCCAGTCCCTCCCCGTGGATGGCATCATCGTGGTCACCACGCCGCAGCAGCTCGTCGGCATGATCGTCGAAAAAGCGGTAAAAATGGCCGAGATGATGAAGGTTCCGGTTCTGGGCCTCATCGAGAATATGAGCACCTACACCTGCCCTGATTGCGGAAAGCAGCATGCGATTTTCGGCGAAAGCCACCTTGATAGCATCGCGGCGGAGCACCACATTCCGGTGCTGGCCCGCCTGCCCATCCAGCCCGCGCTCGCCTCACTGATGGATACCGGTACCATCGAGCTGTTTGAGGGCGACTTTATGCAGCCCGCCGCCGACCGCCTGTCTGCCCTGCTGCCCCGCTGAAAGGAGATTGACCCTATGATCCTCACCATTGATATCGGCAACTCCAATATCTGCTTTGGCGTCTACGAGGGCAAAAATGCCCTCTTTACCGCCCGCGCCAAGACGGACCCCCTGCGTACCGAAACGGAATACGCCGTCCTTCTCTCGCAGATCTTCCGCCTGCATCAGTCCGATCCGGCCCAGCTTACCGGCGCGGCCATCTCCTCGGTCGTACCGGCGCTCACCGCCGTATTCCACGATGCCGTCCGCATCCTCGGCAATGGCCATATCCCCACCATCGTGGTCGGCCCCGGCGTCAAAACCGGCCTCAATATCCGCATCGATGAACCCGCTTCTCTGGGCGCGGATCTGGCCTGCACTGCTGTGGGCGCGGCGGAAAAATACCCCCTGCCAGCCATCATCATCGATTTGGGCACCGCTACCAAAATCACCGTCGTCACCGAGGACCGCAGCTTTATCGGCGGCGCTATCCTCCCTGGCGTCAAGATCTCGCTGGAGGCGCTTTCAGGGTCGGCCTCGCTGCTGCCCTCCATCGGTCTCGGTACCGGTAAGATCAAGACCATCGGTAGCAATACGGTGGATTGTATGCTCTCCGGTGTGGTGCTGGGCACCGCCTGTATGGTGGATGGCCTTATTGAGCGCTACCGAGAGGAACTGGGCGAAGTTCCCACTGTGGTGGCCTGCGGCGGCCTTTCCCCGGCTATCGTGCCGCATTGCCGCACCAACATCATCCTCGATCAGGATCTGCTGCTGGATGGCCTTTTGGCCATCTACCGCCGCAACGCCCCGCCCAAACAGCAGTGAAGCATGCATTTTGCCCCCTCCCGCTTTGGGTGGGGGCTTTGCCTTTCTTGGTACGGTTTGTGCAGGGCAGGGGATAGGGGCGCAGCCCACCCATTTCGCCCATTTGCCCCTTGCATTTTGCCCCCTCATCTGTTATGATATGTTGCGGAAGCCGCCCCTACCGCACCGGCAGCGGAGTCGCTTCCTTAAATTTTGCGCTGTATCCCACATCCGTCGCAGGCCCCGCCGGTCACGCTTTTGCCACGGGGCGTATCCCAAAAGGGAACGCCACCCGCCGCAATGATAAAGCGTCCCGTGTGCCGCCGTACCCGGCAAAGGAATAGCAGCAAGGAGGATTATCATGTCAAGTTCCACCAACCGCACCCGTACCCTTACCACACTCGGCATTCTTACCGCCATCATCCTGGTGATGACCTTCACCCCCCTCGGCTACATCAAAACCATGGGTCTGGAGATCACCCTCCTGCACATTCCCGTCATCCTCGGCGCCGCGCTTACCGGTCCCGTCGGCGGCATGGTGCTGGGTGCAGTGTTTGGCTTCACCAGCTTCTTTCAGTGCTTCGGCCTAAGCACCTTCGGCACCACCCTATTCAGCATCAATCCCGCTGGCACCTTTATCGTCTGCGTGATCCCCCGCATCCTGCTGGGTCTGGTCGCCGCCTACCTCTATCGCGCCTTCGATCACCTCACCGGCAAGTGGAGCGGCACCATCACCGGTGCACTGGCCACCATCTGCCATACGGCAATGTTCATGGGCACGCTGGCGATCTTCTTCTACACCAGTGACTATCTTCAGGGCTTCGCCGCTATGATGGGCACCACCAATGTCTTTGCGTTCATCATCGCCTTTGTCGGCCTGCAGGGCCTCCTGGAGATCATCCTCGCCGCCATCGTGGTCGGTGCGCTGGTCCCCATCATCAAAAAGCCCCGCCGCGTCTGATTTTCACTTACCCCAATAAAATAGCACGCAAAAAAGAGGCATCCGCTGTGGGTGCCTCTTTTCTCGTTTCTGCAGGGCTTTGGTTCGGCCGCAGGCCGCCCTCCTGCCCGGCTCTATTTTCAGTCCAGCGGATGCTCCAGCGCCATAAAGGCCCCCTTCACATCCTCCCCGGCCGGGTAATGATACTCCTCGTCATGCTCCGTCTCGGGGTCGCCCACCCGGTGCGTCGGGATAAAGATCGGAATGGGGCAGTCGTCCACCGCCTTGATGACCCGTGCCCGGTTCTCCTCGGTGTCCTCCAGGGAAAGCGCCGCCAGCAGCGTCGGGGTGGTAAAGTGTTCCCCATAGGGAATGCGGATCACCGTCTCCCACACCTCCCGCTCAAAGTCGCTCCCGCCGGGTGCCAGAGGCAGCGTAAAGATGACCCGGTGCCCGGTCCAGTATTCCTGTATCTGCTGGAACCCCTTCTTCAGCAGCGGGGTTTCCTCCTCATCGCAGTCCACCTCCAGTCCATCGCCGAAAATCAAACGGCTCAGTGCGTAGTCGTCATTCTCCACCAGCGTGATCCACCCCGGCCCCAGCTCCTTGGTAAACTTCTTCATGTCCATTCCTCCCTGAATATACTATTCGTATATATTTTATAATATTATACCTACCTTGCGGCAGCATACGGCGGCTTGGCGAAAATCGCCGCTGGCTGCGTTGCCCTCCCAAGGCAACAGCCCGTCTCCGCCGGGCAACAGCCTTGCTTCGGTCTGCCTTGCCATCATCCGATTTTCCCCCGCGCCGCCTCACTTGCAGTATTTCCGGAAGATCTCCAAATACCGGTCGCCAAAGGAAACCAGTGTCACATCGTCCAGCGGCAGCACCAGCGGATCAGAAAGCCAGTTGCCCAGCGCGTCCACCCGCTTCATGGTCAGGTAGCGGCTGTCTACCTTCATCAGCCGCCCCAGGAAGTACAGCGATTCCTCCGGGTTGCCCTCGCACTCCACCGCGGCCCAGCCGCCGTATTGGGCCATAATGCCCTCCAGCAGCTCCTGCCAGCCGCGGCAGGCAAAGCCCGGCGCCTTTACGGCGTCGTACAGCTTCTCTCCGGCCATCACCTTTTTCAGGAACGGCACATCGTCCATCTGCTCCACCTCGGTAATATCCCCGGTGCGCAGGGCGCAGTAGCCGTCCAGCACAAAGTTCGTCTGCCGCTGCAGCACCACCAGCTCGTTTTCCACCGCTACCGGCACCCCGGCATATTCCGGCGCCACCAGCTCATCCCGGTACAGCACCATCATGTTCTTTTGCTGCATCGCCTTCTGCAGCAGGTCCTTTTCCTGCATATCATGTCCCTCCCTGGGAGCGTCCCATTTTGGCCAGCTCCCATTCCTTCAGCTCTTTCAGTTCGTTATAGATCGCCGCATAGCTGCGGTGCCGGCTTTCGGGGATCAGCCCCTCCCGCACCGCCTCCAGCACGGCGCAGCCCTGCTCGGTGCGGTGGCTGCACCCGGTGTAGCGGCAATGGCCCTTGTATTTCTCCATCTCGGGGAAGCACTCCGCCAGCTCCGCCGCCGGCATCGGCTCCGCTTTCGCGAATTCCAGCGCCGAAAATCCCGGGGTATCGCACAGCCAGCCGCCGTGCCCATCGGGGAAAAGCTCCACATGGCGGGTGGTGTGCCGTCCCCGCCCCAGCTTTTTGCTGATCTCCCCGGTCGCCAGCTTCAGCTCCGGGTACAGCCCGTTCATCAGGCTGCTTTTCCCGGCGCCGCTGTTGCCGCAAAAGGCCGTGATCCCGCCCTTCAGCAGCTCGGCCGCCGCCTCCAGTCCCTCACCGGTGCGGTTGTTCACCACGGCGGTGGGGTAGCCCGCCCTGCGGTAGATCTCCACCCAGGGGGTCGGGTCGGCCAGGTCAGGCTTGGTAAAGATCATCACCACCGGGATGTCCCTGCGGGCCGCAATCGCCGTCAGCTGGTCTATGACCAGTGCGTTGGGGGCCGGGTCCGCCAATGAGATCACCATCGCCAGCCGGTCTAGGTTGGCCACCGGCGGGCGCTGCAGGGTATTTTTCCGCGGTGCTATGGCGGTAATGCTCCCGCAGCCTGGCTCGGTCGGCTCAAACCGGCATCGGTCGCCCACCAGCAGGGTGGTTGCGTCCCTGCGGAAGATGCCCCGTCCCCGGCATTCGGTTTTTGTTCCGTCCTCGCTGATGACGGTATAAAACCCGCCCAGCGAGCGCACGATCAACCCCTCCATTTACTCACCAAAGGCCGAAGAATAGTCGGCCGTCCAGTAGTACTGCCCGGTGGCAAAGTCCACCGAAGCGCTCTTATACACCTCGCCGTCGATCAGCACATCCGCCATGCAGGTGCCGCTGCCCTGCAGCGGGATGGAGATGAGCCGGGTGTTGCGGGGCTCTATTACCTCACTGTATACGGTCTCGCCGTTCAGTACGGCGGTCACATTCACGGTGCCGGGCAGATCAGGCGGTGTGGTCTGCAGCGTCACGGTGGCCTCGCCGTTCACATTGGCGTTATCCACTGTTCCCACCACCAGGGTAATCTTGCTCCCAATGGGCACCATGCTGGGGGAAGCCGGGGTTTGGCTGATCACCAGCCCGTCATACTGGTAGTCGGTCAGCTGGTAGGTCACCGTCACATCAAACTGCGCGTCCCGCAGCACCTGCACGGCGCTCTCCTCGGGGTAGCCCAGTACCTCCTGCACCTGCACCTTTTCCTTATTGCTGCCCACGCTTACATACACCACCACGGTGCTGCCGGCGGCCACGCTCTGTCCGGCATCGGGGCTGGTACGCACCACGCTGCCTTCGGCTATGGTGTCGCTGGCAATATCGGTAGTGGAATATTTAAGTCCCAGGCTTACCAGCTTGGCGTAAACGGCGGTCGCCTCCTGGTTGGTAAAGGTCGGGATGGTCACCATCTTGCTGCCGGCGCTTACCCACACCTGCACCGTGCTGCCTTTTTTCACGCTGGTGCCGGCGTTGGGGCTCTGCCGGTAGATCTGCCCCTCCTCATAATCGGCGTTGTAGTCCTCGCTCTCCAGCTTTATCTTGATGCCGGGGTAGGCCCCGTTGGAGGAGGCGGCGGTAAAGTCCACCCCGACCAGGTTCGGCAGGGGGATATCCTCCACTGACTTAAAGGGCTGGTAGATCTGGAACATCACCAGCACAAAGAGCAGGGAAGCCACCACTACGCCGCAGGTCACCGCAAACAGCTTGGAAAGTGGGGTGGTCAGCCGGTCGCGCAGCCTTTTCTTTTCGTTATTTTCACCAGTTTTTGCGGCCTTCTGGGGGGCCATGACGCCCTGCTTTTTGGGCATAATGCCAATACCCTCGCCGCTCTTTTTCGCCGGCTTGGCCGCCCGGGCGGTATACGCCGGGAAGGTTGTCTTGGGGTCCGCCAGCCACTTCCGCAGGTCGGCTATCATCTCACCGCAGTTCTGGTAGCGGCAGTCGGGGTCCTTGGCCATGGCGTGCAGGGTGATCTGCTCCAGACCCACCGGCACATTGGGATTCAGACTCCGCAGCGCCTTGGGGTTCTGCTCCACCTGCTGCAGCGCCACACTGATGGGCGACTCCCCGTCAAAGGGCAGCCTGCCGCTCAGCATCTCAAAGAGGATGACGCCCACCGAGTAGATATCGGTGCGCTGATCCACCGCGCCGCCCAGGGCCTGCTCCGGGCTGATATAGTGGACCGAACCGATGGCGTTGCCGTCAATGGTGCGGCTCTGGCTCATGGCAAAGCGGGCAATGCCGAAGTCCATCACCTTTACCTCGCCCTTTTCGGTCACCATGATATTCTGCGGCTTGACATCCCGGTGGACGATGCCGTTTTCGTGGGCACACTGCAGGGCGGTCAGCACCAGCCCGGCGATATTGGCGGCCGTTTTGCCGGGGATGGGCTTCTTCCGCTCGACATACTCCTTCAGGGTGATGCCGCTGACATACTCCATCACTAGGTAGGGATTGGGCACATCCAGTACCACATCATAAATTTTGACGATATTGGGGTGAGAAAGGGCATTGATGGCCCGGCTCTCATTGCGGAAGCGCCGCAGGTACTCCTCATCGGCGGCATATTCATCCCGCAGCATTTTTACCGCCACGGTCCGCAGCGCCTCGGCATCAAAGGCCCGGTAGACATTGCACATGCCGCCTACCCCCACCAGCTCCTCTATGAGGTAGCGGTCTGCCAGCTTGGTTCCCAGTATATTTTCCATGTGTTTCGTTCTCCTCTCAGCGGTTGTGGATCAGTACGGCGGTGATGTTATCCGGTCCGCCGGCGGCATTGGCTTTCGCTATCAATGTATGGATATCCCCACCCTGCAGAATCTCCTGCAGGGTGCCGGCCAGTTCCCCGGGCGGCAGGGTATTATACAATCCGTCACTGCACAGCAGCAGGGCGTCTCCCCGCAGCAGGTCTATCACGGTGTAGTCCGGCTGGACCTCCGGCTCCACCCCTATGGCCCTGGTAATGGCGTGCCGGTCTGGATGGTGGGCCGCTTCCTCAGGGCTCAGCAGGCCCTGCCGCAGCAGTACCGCCACCGCGGTGTGGTCCTCGGTCACCTGGATCAGCTCCCCCTGCCGCAGCAGGTAGCAGCGGCTGTCGCCCACATTGGCCACCAGCGCCACCCCATCACTGATGACGGCGGCGCAAAGGGTACTGCCCATGCCGGTCAGGGCCCCGCCGCTTTGGCCGCTGCGAGTGTATACCGCCCGGTTGGCCCCGGCGATGGCCGTTTCCAGCAGCAGCCGCAGGCTGCGTTCCTCCATGTGGGACCGCAGGCTGCTTTCAATCATGCGGCGCACCTCCTCGGCAGCAATGCCGGCCGCTATTCCGCCGCCAACTTCGCCCCCCATGCCATCGCATACGACGGCATAGCCGCTTCCCTGGTCAAATACCTCCCCGGCAAAGCGATCCTCATTGGTTTCCCGCACCATTCCGCGGTCTGTCGCTCCGTAGATATGCAGCATCTTTCTTTTCCCCTCCTCGGGAAGTTTTCCGTCTGTCCGGGCTTTGTCCCCGCCCGGCCCTTGCAGGGGGCCGCTCCCAGCACCCCCGCAGCCTCTGCGCCGTCTCGCGGCCCTCACCAGGCGGCCGCTCCCCGGCGCTCATTCCTCGTCACTTCGTACCGTCTCCAGCTTTCCCGGCCTCCGCCCTTCTCAGCTGGCCGCAGGCCGCGGCAATATCGCTGCCCAGCTCCCGCCGGACCGTAGCGTTCAGCCCCAGCGCCCCCAGCCGGGCCGCGAAGCGCTGTACCGCCCCCTTATCGGGTCGTTTGGTGCCGCGCTCCGCCACGGGGTTCACCGGGATCAGATTCACATGGCAGTTTTGCCCGCCCAGCAGCCTCGCCAGCGCCTCGGCATGGGCCGGGCTGTCATTCACCCCGGCGATGAGGGCATATTCGTAGCTGATGCGCCGGCCGGTCTTGGCAAAATAATTTTTGCAGCTTTGCATCAGCCGGGCAATGTTGTATTGCTTATTCACCGGCATAATGCCGCTGCGGGTCTCATCATCGGCCGCGTGCAGCGAGATGGAAAGGGTCAGCCCCAGCCCCAGCTCCGCCAGCTCGTCAATGCGGTCGCACAGGCCGCAGGTGGAAAGCGAAACATGCCGCAGGCTCAGGTTTCTGCCCTCCGGCGAGGATAGTATCGTCAAAAAATCCAGTACATTGCGGTAGTTATCCAGCGGCTCGCCTATGCCCATCAGCACCAGCGAGGAGATCGGCTCTCCCGCCTGCCGCTCCGCCTCATAGACTTCTCCCAGCATCTCGGCCGGGGTCAGGCTGCGTACCAGCCCTCCCAGCGTGGAGGCGCAGAACTTGCATCCCATACGGCAGCCCACCTGGGTGGAAATGCAGAGGCTCAGCCCATGCTCGTACCGCATCAGAACGGCTTCCACGCAGTTCTGGTCAGGCAGCTCCAGAAGCAGCTTCACGGTTTCATCCAGCTTGCTTTCCAGCCGCCGCCGGGTGGTAAGCACCGTCAAAAAGGCGCTCTCCTCCAGCTTTTGCCGCAGCGCGGCGGAAAGATTGGTCATTTCGGCAAAGGAGCCGACCCGTTTTTGGTGGATCCACCGGTAAATTTGTCCGGCGCGGAATGTAGGCTCCCCCAGTGTGCCGGTGACCCATTCGGTGAGCCGCGGCAGCGTCATCGAGGAAATATCCGTTTTTTCCATAGGGGCCGCTCCTTTCACGGTAAATTTGTTTTTATCCCTGCCGCTTTTCCAGCACCGCGTAGAAAAACCCATCCCCGCCGGTTTGTTCCGGCAGGCAGGTCACGGGTTCCCCGCACAGGGCAAGCTCCCGGTGCTCCCGCAAAAAGGCATTCACCACGCCCTCATTCTCGGCGGGGTTCAGGGTGCAGGTGCTGTATACCAGCCGCCCGCCGGGGGCTAGGTACCGGGCGGAGGTTGTAAGAATGGCCAGCTGCGTCTGCGGCAGGGCCACCCCATCTGCGGGGTCCTTATAGCGGATCTCCGGCTTGCGCCGGATGACCCCATAACCGGAGCATACCACATCACACAGGATGCGGTCAAATACTCCCAAGGATTTATCGTAAATTTGGGCGTCGTTCGCCTTTGTTTGGATGCAGCGAAGCCCCAAACGGGCCGCGCCGTCCTCCACCAGCTTCAGCCGATGGGGATACAGGTCCATCGCCAGCAGGCTGCCGGTGTCCTCCATCCGCTCCGCCAGGGTAAAGGTCTTTCCTCCCGGGGCCGAGCAGACATCCAGCACCCGGTGGCCGGGCCGCACATCCAGCGCGGCGGCGCATTTTTGGCTGGAAAGATCCTGCACATGGAACAGCCCCTCCCGGAACGCTGCCAGCCGGGTCACATCCCCGGCGCCTTCCAGCCGCAGCGCGTTTTCCACGGGGGTCTTTTCGGCGGTGATATTTTCCTCCGCCAGCTTTTCCATCAGCGCTTCGGCGGTGGTCTTTTGGGAATTAACCCGGATAAAAAACGGCGCCGGGCTTTGGCAGCCCTCCAGAATGGCCCGGGTCGTTTCCTCGCCGTAGCCTTGCCGCCACAGCGTGATCAGCGCCTTGGGCACCGCGTATTGAACGGAAAGGGCGGCAAGCGGCTCACGCGGCAGGGCAATTTTTTTGCCGTCCCGCAGGAAGGCCCGCAGCACCCCATTTACATACCCGCTGGCGGAGGAAACACGCATTGCGCGGGTTTCCTTCACCGCCTCGTTCACGGCGGCACGCTCCGGGATGGAGGGCATATACAGCAGCTGGTACACCGCCATCCGCAGGATATCCCGCACGGCAGGGGACAGCTTTTCCACCGGCTGCCGGGAGTACCGCCCCAGCACCCAGTCCAGTGTGATACGCCGCTCCACCACGCCATAGAACAGCGCGGTGCAGAAGGCCCGCTCCTGCCCGGTAAGCTCGTTTTTCCGCATCAGGCCCTCCAGCACCAGGTTGGAGTAGCCCCCCTGCCCAAAGACCTCATTGAGGCCCCGCAGGGCGGTCAGTCTTGCGTCTGCCATGGCGTCAGTCCCGGCTCCTTCCCCGGCTGATGATAATAAGCCGCAGCAATTGGGCCAGGGTGGAAGCCAGCGCCGCCACATAGGTCAGCGCCGCGGCGGAAAGCACCTTTTTGGCGCCCCGGGCCTCGTCCTCGGTCAGCAGGGCGCGCTCCTCTATGGTGGCCAGCGCCCGGCGGCTCGCGTTAAATTCCACCGGCAGGGTGATAAGCTGGAACAGCGCCACCAGCCCAAACAGCAGAATGCCGATGTTCATCAGCAGGGTGTAGTTAAACAGCAGCCCGATGAAAAAGATAGGAATGGAAAGGGAAGACCCGATATTGGTAATGGGGATAATGGCGCTGCGCAGCTTCAGCGGGCCGTATTCCTCGGCGTGCTGCACGGCATGGCCGCATTCGTGCGCTGCCACCCCTATGGCCGCGATGGAGGTGCTGCTATACACCCCTTGCGAAAGGTGCACAATATTGGTGCGGGGGTCGTAGTTATCGGTCAGCTCCCCGCCTATCTGGTCCACCTGCACATAGCTCAGCCCATGGTCGTTCAGGATCTGCCGTGCGACCTCCGCCGCCGTGCGGCCCCGCACGCTGCGCACCTTGGAATATTTGGAATAGGTGGCCTTTACCCGGAACTGCGCCCATAGCGCCAGCAGGAATGCCGGTAGCACCAGCAGGTACCAGGTGTAATCGTAGCCATAGTAGTAGCCCATCGGCATGGTGGAAGTCCTCCTTATGTTTTCGTCCGCGCCCAAAGGCACAGAATATCTCAGCTTCTATTCTATCGGGATATTTTGTCCCGGAGATTCCGAAATTATGAAGAAAAAGTAAATTGTGGTTAAGGCTTCATTAGAGCCTGCCGGCGCCGCACCATCCCATAGCCTTCCTTGTGTAAAGGGAGGTGGTGAGCGGAGCGAACCGGAGGGATTGCTGACACAAACTATGCCCGGTTTCATCTCGCCTATCGGCGTTGCGGAGTCACCGGAGGGTGACAGCCTGCACGCCTACCCGGCGAGGGCCTACTTTTCTCTGAAGAAAAGTAGGCAAAAGTCATTCAGGGCTGCGCCCTAAAAACCCAACGCTCGTCGGACGCAACCTCCGCTTGAGTCGGGCTGACCCTATGCTTTGCTTCGGGCAGCCCTCCCCGCTACAGTGCATCCTCCTCTCCCCACAAGGTCTTGCGACCTTGCGGGGGCCCCATTTGCCCCGACCGGAAGGCCTACGACCTCCCGGATCTGGGGCTAGACGACGCTTATAAGGTGTTTATTTTAATTCGGTCCCTGCTGGGGGCCAAAATAAAATGCGCCGCAGGCACCTTCGCCACCTCCCTTTACACAAGGGAGGCTTTCGCCGCCAGGTGGCCGCAAATCGTCCCGCGAAACAAACTTATATTCCCAGTAAATCATTCTCTCATTAGCCCAATCCTTATGTAAAATCAGTCCATATTCCTCCAATATTGTAAATTTTCCATTAAGAAAAGTGAAATATTAACCTTTTAACTGCAAAAAAGCGGCCATTTTGCCGTATTAGTGCAGGGGATCTTATCACAAGGAGGAAATTTATGATCATTTGTCAAGTCACCGGGGCCGCCATCACCGTGGCCCAAAATGAACTTCTCACCACCGGTATGGTACAGGCCGTCCCGGTGCGGTTCTGCTTCTCCCCGCAGTGGGCTGCCCTCGATCGCACCGCCGTTTTCACCGCCGGCACCGTCAGCGTCAGCTGCCTGCTGGGGGAGGATAACCAATGCTTCATCCCGTGGGAATGTCTCACCCGTGCGGGCGAGTACCTGCATGTGGGGGTATACGGCACCCGCGGGGAGAAAATGGTCCTGCCGACAGTCAGCTGCCTGCTGGGGCCCATATGCACCGGCACCCAGCCGGAGGAAAATACCCCCACTGAAGCCACCCCCACCCTCGTCCAAAGCCTGCTTACCAAGGCGGAAGCCGCCGTTTCGGTGGCAGATGCCCTCCGGACCGATGCCGATGCCGGGCTGTTTAACGGCCGGGATGGCAAAGACGGCACTAACGGTAAGGACGGAAAAGACGGCCAAAACGGCGCTCCCGGCGAAGCCGGCCCTCAGGGGCCAAAGGGCGACACTGGTGAAACCGGCCCCCAAGGGCCGAAAGGGGAAGCCGGGGAAACCGGCCCCCAAGGGCCGAAAGGCGATCCCGGCGAAACCGGCCCTCAAGGACCAAAGGGCGACCCCGGTGAGACCGGCCCTCAAGGACCGAAGGGCAACACTGGTGAAACCGGCCCGCAAGGGCCGAAAGGCGACCCCGGTGAGACCGGCCCTCAGGGATCGAAGGGCGACACTGGTGAGACCGGCCCTCAGGGACCGAAAGGCGACCCCGGTGAGACCGGCCCGCAAGGGCCGAAAGGCGATCCCGGCGAAGCTACCATTACTTTGGGCAGTGTAGCCCTTTCCGCTGCCGGATGGAGTACCGAGGAACCCTATTCCCAAGCCGCCGCTTTGGCCGGACTGACCGCTGGTTCGCTGGTGGCTCTGCATCCCACCGCCGCCCAGCTGATGGCCCTGCAGGAGGCCGGGGTCACCGCCCTTACCGCTGCCAATGCCAATGGCACCTTGACCGTCTATGCTCTGGGGGCCGCCCCCGCCGCCGATCTGACCCTGCAGGTCACAGTTACCGTTATCGGGCAGTAACAGCCGCCCGCCGGGGGTTACTTTTCTGTAAAAAATAGGCAAAAGATATTTATTTAGGGCAAGATTGGGGTCGCCTTCGGCGTCGCGGAGTCACCGGAGGGTGACGGCCGGTACGCCTGCCCGGCGGGGGCCCCATACCAAAACGCACTTGGGGCTGTGCCCCAAGACCCCCTAACGCTTAAGCTGCGGCTGGATACGCTCTCAAGGTGCCTGCGGCGCATTTTATTTTGGATGCAGCAGGAACCGAATTAAAAATCAACCTTATAAGCGTCGTCGCGTCGGACGCAACCTTCGCTTAAGTCGGGCTGACCCTGCGCTTTGCTCCGGGCAGCCCTCCCCGCTGCGGTGCATCCTCCTTTCCCCACAAGGTCTTGCGACCTTGCGGGGGCCCCGATTATACGGGGTGTACCGACGCGTCGGGTTTTTAGGGCGGAGCCCTAAATGACTTTTGGTTGCTTTTCTTCATAGAAAAGCAACCCCTCGCCGGGTAGGCGTACAGGTTGTCACCCTGCGGTGACTCCGCGACGCCGATAGGCGATTACAAACTTGACCCCGGCTGTAGCCGTGCTGGCTATGCCTTGCAAAAGGCTCCGCGACGCCGACAGGCAACTGCAAACCTGGCCTAAAAATCTTTTGCCGCTTTTCCTGGATGAAAGTGGACCCCGGCGGCAGCCGCAAAAAGCACCCCCAATGGATCGCTCCATTGGAGGTGCTGAAGGCTTGGATTTGCTGCGGCTTTAGCGGTTGTAAACCTTTCCGATATAGTTCTCCGGCGCCTTGATGGCACCATCGATACGGATCTCGAAGTGCAGGTGCGGACCGGTGGAATTACCGGAACTGCCGCTGTAACCGATGACCTGGCCCTGCTTGACATACTGGCCGACCGTAACGGTGACATTGGACATATGGGCATAGCGGGTGATCTGGCCGTAGCCGTGGTTGATGACCACCGTTCTGCCGTAGCCGTAGTTCCAGCCGTAATTGAGGGCGGTGGTAACGGTACCCGCCTTGGAGGCACGGACGGTGGTGCCCATGGGACAGGCGATATCCATGCCGGTGTGGCCGCCGTAGCTGCCCAGCGAGCCATAGAAGAAGCCGCCATCGGCGGGCCAGATGAACCGGCCGCCGGTGCTCGCAAAATAGTCATCAATGGTCTGGGTGCCGCGGGCAATAACCTGATTGACCGGGTCCTTGAGGCGGGTACGGCTCAGCACCGTTTCGCCCACTCTTACGCCGTCAATGTAGGTGACATCGGCGACCACTTCATCCTGGCCGTAAATACCGGCGGAGATGACCCGGTCATCACCGACGGGCTTCTTGTTATTATCCTGATAGGTGGTGCCGAACTGGACATTGGCCATATAGGTCTCCCGGCGGGTGACCTGGATGCCCAGCTCCACATCCATCTGCACCACCAGCAGTTCCTCATCGCCCTGCAGGGGCACCTGCTCCAACGGGATGAGGCTGATGGTCTGCATGGGGGTGCCGGTGGTGGTTTCGCCGCTTTCGGCGTCCTCCGCCGGCGTGGCGGGATCGGTCGAATCGGCTGTATCGCCGGTAGCGGCATCCGTCGGGGCCTCATCGGCCGGGGCTTCCGCCGTTTCATCGGTGATGCCATATTGCAGACGGTACAGGGCATTGTTATCCCCGGCGGCGGCTGCCAGCTCCTCGGCGGCGCCGTCCGGCAGGTCCTCCGGCCAGTACAGCAGGCCCATATACAGCACCATGCCGTTATTGATGGCGGTTTCCAGCGGAGTTTCGCCACTGACGGAAATATCCTCCAGCCGGGCGTTCCACTCCTCGGCCGGGGTACCGGAATCGGGCAGGATGACCGAATCGGGATCGTAGCCCAGCTGCTGCTGCCGCAGGGCGGTGAGATACTCCTCCAGCTCCGTATTGAGGTCGTACATCTCCTCCAGCGTCAGGCCGTAGCGCTTGGCGATGGCTTCGATGGTCTCGCCGGGGCGGGCGGTGTAGCTGCGGCGCAGCTCCTTATTGCTGCGCAGGTAACTTTGCAGATTGGAAACGGTCATGAGCGAGCTAACGGGATAAACGCCGTCCTCCAGCCGGATATTTTTGGTGAACCGCACCGTTTCGTGCTCTTCCCCGGTGCGGTAGTTATTCAGCACCTTATCCATGTAGAGCAGGAACTCATTGCCGTCCTCCAAGGCGCCGAGGAACTTGCCCTCGAGATAGAAGCCGGAGGCATCCACCAGCTCATTGCCGGAGGAGCGCATGATGGCATCGGTAAGTTCTTCCTTGGTTAGGAGGTCCTTTTCCTTGGCAACAGCCAAAGAAAGGGTGGGGATGGTATCCTCCGGCGGGATGTATTCCTCATTGATGAGGCGAGCCAGCATGGCATCCCGTGCCTCGTAAAAGTCGCTTTCCTGGGCGATGTAGCCGATGGACTCGCCGTTATACTCCACCCGAAGGGCAAAGGTAAACTGATTGAAGAAGGCGATGGCGCCGGCCAGAATGGCCAGGCCGAAGATGGGTGCAAAGAAATTGGCGATGCGGTTTAAGGGGCGGGCAACTGCCCGGCTGTAATCCCGCCAGGCCTCCCGGCGGCCGGCTTTCCCTTCCGGGGTCTTATCCCGCAGGGCGGCGGCCAGCTCGGCTGTTTCATCGTGCAGGATGCGGTAGGGGAACAGCACCTCATCGGCGAAGTGCTCCGTCCGGCGGACGACCTTAAAGCGCAGGCTCCGCCACAGGATGGGCACCCGGGCCCGGACACGGCCGTACACATGACCGATGCCCCGGCGAATGGCATAGTATTCCCGCAGCAGCTGCATGCCGATGTAGGCGCAACCGCGCTCCATGCTCTCGAAGGATTCCGCCAAAGTGGGGCGTTTTTCCCTGGGCTTTGCATTCTTTGCCTTGGCGGGGGCTTTCTTCCCCTGCTTCGGCCGGGATTTTTTCTTCTTTTTCTTCGGCTTCTTGGGGGCCTTTGGCTCCTGGGATTCCGGGGATTCCTGGGGTTCGGCAGGGGCTGGCTCGGCTGCCGGCTCCGCGGCGGGTTCCTCCCGCTGGGAGGGCTGCCAGCCGTTGGTTTCCGTCGCTTCCGGAGCGGGCTGCTCCGCCGGTTCCTCGGCGGGTTCCGGGGCGGGGGCAGTTTCGGGTTCCTGCTGTACAGGACTCTTTTTCTTTTTGGGCTTTTTCTGCTTCTGCTTTTTGGGCTTGCGGGAAGCGAGGATCTCCCGGCCGACTTCCGCGGCGGCTTCCGAAGCCTCGAAGTACTGCATGGCAGCGGCGGTATCCACCGGCTCGGCTTCGGGTTCCGGCTCATTCTGCGGGGATTGCAGGCTCTTATTTTCTTCCGTCATGGGGCATCCTCCTTCCTTGCGTATTAACACAGCTTAGTATTATAGCAAAGATTTACGGCTTTGTCCAGCCCGGGGCTTTTGGGTGGAGCCAAGGGCGGACTGCCGATGCTGCCAGTATACCACCATGGGCGTGGGATTTCTTGTTGCTTTTGTAAACGGAATGTGACGGTTGGGGGAAAACTGGGTGAGGGGCCGGGGCCGGCAGCAGGCCGCTGCAAGCCGCAAATTTAGCAAAAAGGGGCGGGCCGCAGGCCGTTCCGGCGCAGCCGGAACCAGCGGGCG
>ERZ773224.1358-NODE-1358-length-30594-cov-7.080684_pt1 | contig 30594 bp, 18 predicted proteins | sample MGYA00580526_ERZ773224 | MGnify/ENA primary metagenome ERZ773224 (study PRJEB29015, sample SAMEA2737743) | human gut metagenome | biome: human gut; feature: human-associated habitat; material: faeces | place: China | collected 2012 ... | reverse complement strand
TGCCAAGCCGCGGATCGACAAAATAATATCCTTCTTGTCTTCTGCCATATCACCACTCCTCTTTTAGAAAAGGGGGTGTCAGGATACCCTGACACCTCCAAAGCCTTTGCTGACATATCTCAATCATTCTACTGCTGAAGGAGAGATGTATAAGATGTTGCATTATCTGTTTTAACCATATTTATAGCGAATGCATCATACTCACCAGGGTTGCCTAGACGGTTAGTAATATTAGACTCTGTCTGTCCGTCACCGCCGATGTAATCAACCTTGAGGTTCATAAGATCATCATAGTTCTGGAGAAGCGGCTGGTAGGTTGAGCTTAAGAAGTTATCTGATGCATTGTAAATATTTAACCATACCTTCTTCTCAGGGCTCTTAGCTGTATCAAGCTGGTGTGATACCTTGCTGTATACCTTGGTGGAGTCAGTGAAATCCTGATAATTAGCTGATGTAACCGCAATGTTCAATGCATAATAGGATCTCTCAGCCTCGCTGTATCTGTAGTCAACGCCCTCATCAAGCTTATTGCCTGCTTCATCGGCAACACCGATACCTGTATTCACATCCACACCGTCAAGAGCGTTTCTGAGAACTCTCAGGGTGAGGTAAGCCTGAACATCTGCATGCTGTGAAATTGTTCCGCCGTAGCCCTCTGCGATTGCTGCAACTGCATCGCTGTTAGCGTCGTATCCAAATGTAGGAACCTTTGCGTCCTTTGCCCAAGCATTGAACATTGACATTCCCATACCATCGTTATTTGAAACAACTACATCGATCTGATCACCAAATGAAGCTGTCCATGTTCCTATTGCATTACCAGCTGTAGCTGCATCCCATGTAGCTCCTGCTGAGTTCTTCATCTCCTGTGATGCAAGCTCTCTGATCGTATATGTCTTGCCATCAACATCAAGCTTAGCATCCTGTACTACTGTTGCCTTACCATCTACGTTTGTTCCGGCTGGTGTTGAATCAACTGCTCCGCTTGCATCAACGCCTGTGCCAAGTGCTGAACGAACACCTCTTGTACGTGCGATTGAATCATTGTGTCCGATATCACCGATTGCAAGTACATATCCTATGACTCCATCGCCGTTACGATCGATCGTTGCTGCGTTTGCCTTGATGTAATCAAGAACCATCTGACCCTGGAGCTCAGCACCCTGATTAGCATCAAATCCTACATAATATGTGTCCTTGTTGTAGTTAAGGGCATCTTTGTCAAGCTCTCCTGTTGAGCTATTAGATGGCTGACGGTTGAACCAGCAAAGTGGCTTGTCCTTGTTGGCTACTCCACTGCTTGAGCTTCCGCCACTTGAGCTTCCGCCTGATCCACATCCTACCATTGATAAAGCAAGTGTTGCAGCTGCTGCTACAGCTAAAATTCTTCTTTTTCTCATATTACATTCCCTCCTGTGTTTTGGCTTTGTGTGTTTTATTTTTTCGTCTTGCCTCATTGACTGTATTCATTATAATTTGACAGGAGTTTTGAAAGAATAGAATATTTTTGGATTAATTAGCAAAATTTTGCGATTTATCAAAATTTTTATAGATATTTTTACTAATAGCGGTTAGTTAATAGTTATATGTCAGGTGTATTTTTTGCTTAACACGGGTAAAATTGCATATTGAGTTGAGCAATTTTGACTTATTCTACATTTTTAGAATGGCGTTGGTGGCAGCTTCTGTAACGAAAAGAGCGGGTATCCAGCTCACACCCGCTCTTTTCCAATTAGACAATATAACAATTTACATGTTCACATTCATATAGCTTCCACAATAAGGACATTTGCTGGAATATCCAGTCGCTGCACGGAAACTCGAGCCACAGTTTGGGCATCTGACCGCCACAAGTCTCAGCTTATCCGGTGCCACCGGCTTGTTGTCCATGAGCTCTTCCTCACCTGGAAGCCTCTCATCCCTTACTGAATCCGGATCATAGCCGTATTTGCCATTGTACTCAAATATATCTATCGTCAGACCTATTGGGTACATGCCGGCCCCCCTTGTAAATCCCGTTGGTATTATAGCCTCCCGCTCAACATGGTAGCTGTCAAAGTAATGCACGATCGTGTCCATCATATATGTATTATTCACCTTAACAGAAGTATTCTCTGTGTATCCATATATCTTTGCAGGATACTTCACTCCTTTTTTTACTATCATCTTCTTGTTGTGGACCAATATCGCCACCACTATATCCATTCCCCCACCGATCAGTAAGAAACTTCCCGGAAGGCTCAGCATGGCCAGGGGGAATTTTCCCGGCTCCGCTACAATCGCAAATATAATTCCCACGAAAACACCGACAGCAAGGAATATACTGCCAACCAAAACCACTATCTTATGAGCCGCATTCATACTATTTCTTCCTTTCTCAAATATCTGCAAAAACCACCGATTCTCTGCTCATACCATGTCTACATCACCATCTGCCAGATTATGTACAATACAAGCAAGTGCCCCGGATAAAAAGCATAACAGAAGTATTTAAACCACTTCTTATGATATCCCAGTTTTCCATTGTATAGCCATATCACCGGCAATGCGATGAGCGCAAACGCCTGTTGCGGGAACTCAAAGCTATGTCCCGCTATACTAAACGTATAACAATATCCGCTAAGCAGCTGTGCATTGATGTAATACATACACACGAGCTGTGCTATCAATTTCCATGGTTCCTTGCCCCGGAACAGATAGAACATTATAACCATGACAACTCCCGCTCCATAGAAATCAACCATGGTGATCGTTCCTATCACATATCCCACAAGAGTCACAACAATCGCAACCGGGATCCACAGCCATACCTTACCTGTTTTTCTTACCTTGTCTATCAATGCTATCAGCAGTAATCCTATGAGAAATGTCCAAAGTACATTCTGATGGAACAGATACAAGACGCTGTCTCCGGACACAAGATCAAACGGAACTTCAGATATCACCGCAAATATCAGCATTCTGCACAGATATCTGCGGAAATTACTGGTGTGATAAAACCCCTCAACTATCATGAAGGCAAATATCGGAAATGCTATTCTTCCTATGCATGTAAGTATATCCAAATATGGAAACAATGTTGCCCACATATGATCACTGAGCATACATGTCATCGCAATGATATGCAGCATACAGGAGCTGAATACTCCTGCTTTTATATTCCAGGACTGTTTCCCCGGTTCAATCATTTTACCATTCTGTATATCCGTCATATTGGTTCCTCCTTTTTATATGACTTCGTCATATTGGTTCCTTCTCTTTATAAGGTGCCGCCAACTCCTTCGCCCTTGTTAAATCCGAAGATGGCACAGCATATCAGATCTATGATAAACAATGCCGACAATGTTATACATATGATGTTCTGCACTTTTTTGCTCTTGGAATTCAGAAATTCACTGAGCTTCGGTGCCGCTATATACACTCCAAACAGACTTCCCATGCCAAACGCAAGAAGCCCCACCAGACATATTCTTCCATTTACATTAAGGAACTCGTTCTTGTAGTCCCAATACTGTGAGTTAAAGAAGAAATCCAGTACCCAGCTTGCTATGAATTCTATGATTCCACATACCACCATCGCCATAGCGAACAGCTTCACCTTATCTGCCTTGAAACGGTCAAGCAAGAATATGATAGCAACGCCGCCGACTCCGTACACAGGCAGCCACGGTCCATACATTGTTCCGCGGTTTACAAGTATGTGATCCATAACTATATAGAGTACGACCTCCCAAAGCCATCCTATAAAACAGAACACAAAGAAGAAGAAAATGAAGTCCCTGAGACTATATTCACTCTTCACCTTCATTCCCTCAGGAACCTCGACCGCGACATCCTGGAGAATATAGGCCGGTTTAGTCCATACCTCAGCAACTCCCGCGTCTCCTGCCGACTGATAAGCAGCCTCGATAGCCTTTTTGTTATACGGTGCAGCATTGAATGCTGCCTCAACAAAATTTTCCACACCTATATTCTGTCTGAACCAGAAGTACATCTCCACATCAAGCTCCATCTGGAATGGCACTGCTACCAGAAGGCCTGCAACCGGTATAGCCTTGATCAACCACACATGGATGCATGACAGATCCGTCAGGAACATTTTCCACTTATAGCCTCTGGTCATCTCCCTTGACATGTTCTTCGCATCTCTCCACTTGAGCATTGGATTTTCCGCCAGGAGATATGGAACCATCCTATACTGGTAATACTTGTACACACCACCGACTATCGTGAGCCACCAGAGCGTCATAGCAACATTGTAACAGAACATGACCCACATAAGTCTTAGCACATAGTGCCTATGGAAAGGCGCAAACATTCGGTTGACGGACACCTTGTCACTGTATCTGCACTCCATGGCATAACGGCATTTGCCCACTATCGCTGCACTCTGTATAAAGAAATGGACAACAGCCATGATAAGAGCAGATATCAGGAGCATCACTATGACCTCGCCGGGATTTCTCTTCACATATGCCGTGTTGGCGCCTAAAAGCTTAATGATCCAGGTCTGTTTCACCGTCACCGAGTCTATCACCCTGGCTACTGTCTCAGCTTGTTTCTCCGACATATGCTCAATCATTGGCATATTCTTTACATACTCCTTGAGTATGGTCACATTGTCAGCCTCATGCTCGGTCTCCTGTCCAAGCACCTGATCTATTCCCTTCACGAATTTTGTCTGGGAAGAATCATCTACCCCAAGATAAGAGAAAATAAAACACACAGCGACCATAGCCATCCAAGCCATAAGTCCACGTTTAAATACCGTGTTCCACGCTCCCTTTCTAAGCTGTTTCCTGTTCCAAATCATTATAATACATTCTCCCTTATAGAATTTTAAATGTTATCATCTTACGTCTATATCTCACATTTTTAATGTCACATCACACAGGCAAACTGCGAAACTCATAACCTGAATCCCCCTAGATGAAGTCGAAGGTTGCCTGCTCATAGGAAAGTTCCTGATATTCCAGCTCCTCCTGATCTGTCTTGCTTGTGTAGTCCACAACGACTGTCTGCTGCTTTCCGCCCACCATCTGCTGTCCCAGGATATAGTTCACGTCAAAGCGTCCGGTGATGGCCGGTGTCGCGCCACGGGCAGGTACGATGAGCTGCACATGATTAGCTGCCAGCATGGCAAATATAGGCTCCCAAATATATATATCTTTTGCAGCACCAAATGGGTTATCGATAAATATAGTCTTGGACTGTATCGACTCCTCAGGTGCCAGACTGTACATTCCGGCAATGTAGTTGATGACAGCAACCAGAAACTGAATGTAGATTCCCTGAGACTGTCCCGTACTTCCAACAGCCTCCTCATATCTGAGATAACGGCTCTGTTCCTTTATTCTCTCCCTCTTGTAGAGGTTAAGCTTTATGGCGTTCATATCTGTGACCATGACGCCGAACAGCTTCTTGAGTCCGAGGCAGTCACGGATGTACTTGATCCTCTTTCTCTCATCCTCGTAGGCATCCGCGCCTTTCACTATGTCATCTATATAATCAGACATTCTCTGCTTTACAAATTCATCCTTCACATAAGGTATGGTGAGATCGACCATCTTGATCACATCATCGCCCACCGTGATGCGTGACAGCTTTGGAAGCTTCTCAAGCTCAGTCTTGACATCCATACATCTCTGTACACACTGATTCTCGAAGTTCTCCTTTATGGCAACCATATCCTCAATGCCCTTCTCGACGCGCTCCTTCTCTAGCTTGATGAACTCAATAATCTGAAGAAGATTTGCCAGAAGTTCCTTTGCCTGACTGTAGGTATCCGGAACCTGCACATCCTGTCTGATCGTATTGGCCATCTCGAATACACCCATCTCCACTAGTGTATCCGCCGTCTGTCCCTTGAATCTCATGATTTCATTCTTTGCGCGGTCAAGAGCCTTCATGCTCCTGTCGTACTTCATAAGACTTGTCTCAAATAACTGTCTGAGGGTATCCATGTCTTCATCCAGTACATTTCCACCGGACACATCTATGTCATTTGTATCGACTATTCTCTTTACATCCTTGTACAGATCCACCATGAAACCATACTGCTTATAGTAATCGCTGTACGCCTTCTCAGCTTCTTTGAATATGCGGTTCATATCCGCAAGCACCGCATCTCCATTGGCTATGGCTGTATCGGCATCGGCTGCAGATATCTCCTCACGTACATAGCTGCCATCGCCGTATGTGCGGTTGATGTTCTCTATCGCATACTCTATGCTTCCCTCAAGCTTGCTATACGCCTTCTGGTCAGCCTTCTGCTGCTGCATCAGCGACGCCTCTATCAACGTGAGCCTTGCCAGCTCATCGTCCATCTCCCTGAGATTGTCCTCAGACGTCGGATAGAGCTCTCCTGCCCCGGCAAATACTGCCATGTCAAAGCCTCTCTTCTCTATGGTCTTCTGTATTCTGTCCATTGACTTCTTCAGCGCATCCATGAGCTTCTTCTTGTCCTCAAGATCCGGCGCATGCTCCTTTGAAACCGCCAGCATAGCCATAAATTCCTGTTCAAGCCGTTCATCTGAAATGTCCAAGGTCTCCTTGTATTCCTCTGGTATTCCGTCCTGCCATGCCGCAGCAGCCACGCCTGCACCATCTGTATTTTCAGCAACTCCCGCATTCTCAGACTTCGGCAGATACGGTTCGAAATACTCCGTCCACTTGTACTGGATATCCTCTATATTCCTTGTAAGCCCCGCAAGCTTTGCCTCAGTCTCTCCAACCGTCGTCGACCACTTCAGCACATCGCTCTGAAGTCCTGACAGCTTTGCCACAAGGTCAGATTTCCTCTGCTTATACTCGGCAAGTCTCTGCTCCTCCGGTCTTGCAAGATCCGACAGCTGCTCTATCATGACAAATGTCTGTCTTCTGTCAGATTCCTTCTGCTGACTCTGCTGCAGGTCTCCATATCTCTCGGTGTTATTCTTAAGCTCCGTCTCTGTAACCTTGATCGATGTCTTAAGCTCCTCAAGCTCATCCTTCTTATCGAGCAGTGCCTGGTTCAGCTCTCTCTCCCTGTCCTCGGCACCTGTATATCTCGCATCCACAAGCCTTGTGACAAATGCAAGATCCTCCTGATAAGTCGCAAGCTTCTCATTTATCAGACTGATCTCCTCCGTGAGACCTGCTATCTTATCAGCATTTGCCTTTCTGGCATCCTCTATGGAGTCCTTAGACATGAAATATTTCCTGTCTCTTCCTATGATAAGCATGTTCTCGGCGGGAACTATCGCTGAGTCTGAAAGCTTATCCATATCGTACACCATTACACATTCGCTGCCGGTGTCTATCGAACCGAGATTTATATCGTCCTCCAGACTATCAAATCCCTTTGTCACAACACTGTACGGTAGGTATGGATTTGCCTGAAGCAGCTCCTCCTTTGTATCACCCGGGAGTGCCGACAGATAATCCGCACCATGCATGGCCATGAGCCCATGTCTGGTGGAGATGTAGTTTATCACAGTCTCAGCACCCTCCGACGGCGGAAATGGTCTGCCATCCTCATAGCATTTCGCAAGCTTTGTCAGTCTGTCGATCTCCTGCTGACGCTTTATCGTCTCTGTTATGGTACCCCTTATCCTGTCATTTATAACACCTGTTATATCCTGTAGATTCTCCACAGAGTATACTGCCATGATGCTGTCGAGCTGGCTTCCCGACTGCCTGTACGCCTCGGCGTCAAGCCTTGCATCCTCGCAGCTTCTCTCCAGCGCATCATACTCGGCCTGCACAGTCGTCAGTCTGTATCTGTCATCGTACAGCTTTGTCCTGCCATCTGCTATGGCTATCTCCAACTCTGTCATCTCAGCAAGTATCCTGTCAGACTCCTCCTGAGCCTTGTTCATCATATCCTTCACATCACCCACTACGAGCAGGTTGACCGATGCAGCCAGCTCACTTATGCGGGCACTTATCTCATCAATCTTGGCTGTGGCATCAGCGATATTGTTCTCCGCCACCGCCTGGGCGATCTCGCCCTCCCTCATGACCTTTCTGCAGTACTCCGCCTCCTCAAGTGCATGGTCATAGCTGGTCTGGGCCTCTTCCCTTGCCGCCATGAGCTCTGCAAGCTTCTTCTCATCACGGATGCGTCTGTTGTATGCATACACCGCCATCTTCTCACTGGATGATCCGATGTTATTTCTTATATTGTCGACTATCAGTCTGTTCTCATCGTACTGTCGCTTGTTCTCCCTGTATACAAGGTAGTCATTTACACTCTCCTTGTAGCCGATCTGGTTTTTCAGCTCCGCAAGCTTCTTCTCGTTGTCCTCTATCTGCGTGGCAGTGTCATCCATCTTGCGGTTCATGTCCTCAAGACGCAGATAATCCCTGGTGACCCTGAGATTTGCCAGACGCTTGTTCTGCTGTTCCATCTGCTCCCCGGCGTCAGCCTTTGCCTTCGCCAGCTCCTCCATATGTGTGTCGCCCTCCTGTGTACACGCCCTTCCTGTGGCATATACATCGGCCAGGCCCTTACATATCCTGTCGTTGTCCTCGTAGAGACCTATACATGAGTTCACCTTGCCCTCGAGCACATTTATCAATTCTATCTGGTGGTCATAGTTGGCTATGTCACGCTTTCTCTGTGCCAGAACGTTCAGCTTGTCCTTGATGTCGAGAAGAGTCTCTGCCATGGTGTCTTCCTCACCGTTTCGTCCTGTCTTTGTGGCAAATGCCTTCTCTATGATCTCCTCTATGAGCAGATCCTCCACGACCTTCCTTGTGGTCCTGTAATTTGTCTCAAAATACGTTCTTACGTGCCCCTCTGTCTTGTTGATTCCACGTATGATCTCCCAGTGGCTCTCATGGAGACCATAGCCGCTTATAAATCTCTGGTACTCGCCCTTCTTGTCAAATACCCTGACCTCCAGACTCATATCCCTGTGTCCGAGATCCTTGAGATACGTCTTTAAACCATTGAATGTGATCCTCTCATTGCCCTCCGACAAAGGAAGATTCACTATGTCATTCTTGTTATATTCCCTGTAGAAAATGCAGTAATTAAAATACTCTATGGATGCAGTGTCCTTCTGTACCTCCCCGGCATCCGCCGTATCCTTTGCCTTTCTGGCACAGAATCCGGTGGTCATGTATCTGTAGCCTTCCTTTATATCCGCCTCGTCAAGCTTCCACTCGATCAGCGAATGGATGACTGTGTTGCCGCCGCCCGCACGGAAAAGCTTCTCCACAGGCTGCTTCTCATCCAGAGTACAGTTCGGTATCAGGTTCTGAAGGAGCAGAAGCATGAGAATACTCTTTCCTCCTCCATTTGCCAGATCATACAGCGTGTTCTTGCCATACATTCTCATGGTGAAGTCATCGTACTGCTGTGTACCAAAGTTATATTTTACATTGTTGACCCTTATCCTGTTGATACTAGGCATCCTCTTCTTCACCTCCAAGCAACTGATACAGCCGTCCTCTGTATTCCTCAAAATAGTTCTCCGACAAAGCCTTCATCCTGTCTGTCGGATAGTACCTGTCCGCATTCTCCACAAATAACCGCTGGGCCGACATGAAGTTGAACACCAGCTTCACATAACCCGCCCGGGATGCCTTGGACGCCCTGGCGCTGTCGCCCTCCTGATTGCCCGTCACCGCCGGGAGTTCATCCCACAGAAGCGCTATCGCCTTGAAGCTGTCCTGCTCCACCTCATCAGTTGACAGAACATCAAGCTTCTTCGTTATGTCCGCAAGATATTTGCTTGTATCATCTATAATGTTCTCTGACTTCACATACTCCCTGAACTGATAGCTGGATGAATCCTTGTAAAAATAGAGAAGTGTCATATACATAATGAAGTAACACAGATAGAGCTCCTTGTTCAGACGAAGTCCCAGAAGCTTCTTCATGTCGTCATTTGTATAGCCAAATACCCGGTTGCCCTCACCGGCTGTTATATACAGGCTGTCATTGTACTCGTACAGTGACAGGTTCATCTTCTTCATCATATTCATGACAATATCGTACACCTCGGCATTGCCGTAGAACTCATCGTACAGCGGGCCATTGTCGGGATGCTTCTTACAGATCTCCTCACCTGATATTAACTTGGAATATATCTCTATCGCCTTGTCCAGATTCTTACTTTCCATCTTTTTCTCCTGTGACGCTGCTGATTTTTATTCTATGAGGCTGTATATGAATGTATATATAACTCGCATCGGGTCGCTCCCGCTTAACTTCGCCGCGCAGTGGTACATAAGATGCCCGCAAACAGCCACCTAAGTATCAGCGGGCTCGTATTCCCTCACTGAGTTATATATAATTCACATACAGCCACTCCACTCACTGAAATCAGCAGCTGTTCTTCTAAATATATATATAATTTAATTATGTTACTTCAAATCACTTAACTTTCTCCGCTCAGTTACTCTCAGCTGGTTTTGTTAAACTGAATTCCCGTAACATACATGTCCTCGCCAATCTGTATCTCTTCGTCTGGATGGAATTCCAGTGTAAATGTCATGCCTCTGAAGGCATCCAGTGTGAGTTCTGGCGCGTACATCTCACGTGAGAGTCCGGAACCGCCATACCCCATATCACCATCGATTTGATTCTGCAAAATAGCAATACCTTTGCCTGTTTTTATCCTCTCTATGTGATCCACCAACATTCCCTCCAGCATGGTATCCGGCTTCTTCAGGATCTCATCCACACTGTACCTGTCCTTCTGTGCCAGGTGTGTGAGGAAGGAATAGTAATCCTTGTTGTCATATATCTCCTTGCCAAACTTCACCTCCAGAATTCCATTAAATTCCTTGAGACTCAGGTGTCCCCATTTGCTCAACTGGTCAAGGAGTTCGTGGAACAGTTTTGTGAAGTTGGCACTTATCTGCTCATCGAGCAGTTCATCTTCGTAACGGAAGTTCGGATCTAGCTGTTCCTTCTTCACCTTTGTTGTCTTCGCATTGTCCTCGGACTTCAGCGTGAGCATGTGATCTATGGATGTCATACTAAATGTTTTCACGATCCTCGGAGCAAAGAGAGGCGCAAGTATAGTGAGCATCTTATCCGGTCTGTCATCTTTTATGATGCTCTGAAGCTGTCCCGCAAAGTCAAATGCAGGTCTCAGCTTCTGAAGCTTTGCCTTGTGTATAATATTGTCCGATATGTTCTGAAGCTCCATGGTGCTGCTTATCAGACTTCCATGCTTGATGATCGTCCGTTTGAGCTCAAGCTCAAGCTGGCTTATCTCCTCCATTGCCTTCATGTTTCCCTTGCCCATGTTGTCGTAGCTCGCCTTGGTGATCGCCTTGTCAACCAATGCCTTGTTCTTGGCAAACAGCTTCTGCTCGTCAGCGAACCATTTGCCGACAGTCTTCATATAATTCTCGTATTCTTCTGCGCCCTTAAACACATCGATGGACAGAAGATTCACTATCTCATCCTTCTCTCGGATAAGCCTGTTCACTTCACTATTTATCCTGCGCACGACCTCGATACCGCCACGGAAGTTCTCTCCAACGATCATCTTTTCCAGAAGAAGCTGCTGCACGTTGATCTTACTCTCGTCCTTGATCTCCTTGGTGTCCAGATAGAATTCGATTCCATCCGCAGTAATGAAATACAGAACCTTGCCATCCACTATATGGCTGTCTATCAGCTTCACTCGTCCCGTCTTGCGCTGCTTCTTTCCCGGATCATAGAACGTGAATTCAAATGCTCTTCCATCGTTCTTGATCTTGTCAAATATATACATTATCAGGTCAGTCCTATCCTCCTCCGCAATCTCCACGTCGAAATCACGGTCGAGAAGCTGCCCCATAAATTCTTCATATTCGTCGTATGACACCTCACGCTCATTGAAGCTGTTCTCCTGAATAAAAAAACGCAGAACCGCCATGGTTATATAACCCATGTCCAGCTGTGCATAGCGCCCTTCCTTATACTGCGCAAATGTGGTCTCAGCCAGAACAAAGAACGGGTAATATTTCCTTAGGTTCTGCATTCTCGCATTGTGTTCTTCGATTATGTCATTTATCATCACGTATTTAAGTGCCATATCTTCTCTATCTCTGTACTTTCCTGATTATTGTCATACAAAGTTAGTATACCATGGTACATTTACCGATACAAACTAATCTGTCACTTTTTACGGCTGTTTTTACCATACAGCCGTCTTTTTTTCAGGAATCGTACGCTGTTTATTGCTGTCCTGCCCTTTCGCAGACAGCTTCCATAAAATCAGCAGCACCTCTGCTATCCTGTCCCTGATCATTTATTCCAAAATACCCCAGCTTGTAGTCATCACAATCACCAACTATCCTGAACTGGATCAGGACCGTCACCTGTGCCCCTTTATATTCTGCATTTCCATCAAACTCTACAATATCGTCTCCATCTGTTGAAATAAATGTCGACCAGTGTTCATCAGTACAAAACAGGTTAAGACCTTCTCCATATGTAGTGTCATCATTCTCAAAAACCGTCTGTTCCTTGATATAATCTATTCTTTTATCCGGGAGATCCGCTGCGGTATTTCCGATGCCAGCCTCACCAATTCCTGCAATACTCAATATTATTGTCAGCATTATGGCCAGCACCTTGAAGAACTTGTTCTCCCTGAATCTCTCCCATTTTCTCACATTGAGTGCAAATGCCAATATTCCGCCCACAACAGCTCCGCCTATATGCGCATATATGTCAATATTTTCCTCATATGTGTATATGGCATATATCACAACAAGCACTATGGCTATGGTCATATCCCTTCGGCTTGCCTTTTTGCTTCCCATTACGGACAGAAAAACAGCTGCGCACATAACTCCAAACACTGCCCCTGAAGCGCCTATTGAAAAATGCATTCTGCTCGGATCCATCACGTGTGACAGGTTCATGGATATAAGTCCTGATACAATTCCTGAGACAAAGTATATGATGGTCATACGAAGGGAACCCAGCTTCTTTTCCACCGTCGAACCGAACATGAACAGTGCAAACATATTTCCAACCAAATGATCAAATCCCGAATGAAGAAACATTGATGAAAGAAGTCTTCCATATTCTTTATTGAGTTTGACGTACTCATAGTTGAGTCCGCCCGTCCTCGAATAGTTGTCAACACCGATGCACATGATTCCGGCTATAACATTTGCCAATATCAACGTGATCGTAACGATGGGGATCATTCTCTTCATCTGCGGCTGCTGAAATTCCCCGCCACCCATCTGCTCTGGGCGGATCACGTACGCTGTGTCCTGATCTTTATACATATAGTTACTGTCTTCATAGCTTTGACCGTCTCCTCCAAATCCATATTCGTATCTGTTATCTTCCATATAATAATACTCCCTATGTTTTTACAGTTCATCAGTATCCGTTTTCATCTTTGAATCATCAATCAAATACCCTCTTAAGCACCTCATCCTCATAGAGCACCTTCTTGGCAAGCTCCCTGTACTTCTCCTCGTGAAGATAAGTATGTCTGTGTGGCTTGATCTGCGGTGCCATATCTATCGCCTTCGCAAAGTCCTCCCTCTTCAGGTCAAGTGTGGCTACATAATCCCAGAAACCTGTCTTCTCAAATATAGCATTTACCCTGACATATCTGTGATCCTGTACAACCGCCATTATATAGGTAGCGATTCCAACCTGTATTCCGTGAAGCTGAGGCTGCTCAAGCATCTTATCCAGAGCATGTGATATCAGATGCTCACTTCCGGATGTAGGTGTGCTTCCGCCTGCAATCTCATTTGCAACACCACTCATGGCAAGTGAGTCGAGAAGCTCCTTCAGGAACAGATCATCCTTTATGGTCTCAAAAGGAGTTCTGACGAAACTGTTCACCGCCTTCTTTGCTATCATGACGGCAAAATCGTTCATCTCTGAGTAGCCAAGCTCGGACTCAAAGAGCCAGTCGTATAGCGATGTGATCTTGGAAACCATGTCGCCGATTCCTGAATAGAGGAATCTCTCCGGAGCTGATTTGATGATCTCCGTGTCCGCTATTATTCCGTATGCCATTCTGGCTGGCACCGATGTACGACGGCCATTTACCATGAGTGACGCGCTGGCGCTTGAAAATCCATCCGAAGATGCCGATGTCGGAATACTTATAAATGGAAGCTTTCTGAGGTACGCCGCATACTTTGCCACATCGATAACCTTTCCGCCGCCGATGCCCACTATCACCTGAGCCTTTGCATCTATGTCAAATGCAAGTCTTATTATGTCCTCTATATTGGTAGAATCCAGCTCTCTGTATTCCACTACAGTCACATTCTCCTCCTTGAGTGAGTCCATGACCTGCTGCCCGAACATATCAATGAGTCCGTTTCCAAAATATATAACCGCATTCTTCATCCCAGCGCCTGCTATATATTTCCCCAGATTGTTCAAGGTTCCCTTTCCTATCTTTAGTATTGTAGGTATTGCTATATGACTTCCTGCCATGATCTTCCTCCCTATTCTGCAATCTTCAGACCGGATCCTCGCAACAAGATCCCGATCTGTAACCCTTTGGCCTCCAATTCAAATAAATTATATTCAAACATTACTTATTATAATGTATATACTAGTTATTGTGAACCGTTAACCAATTTACATACAGACGATATTTTTATACAAATCTTTATATTTCCTTTAAAGTTCTTACGCCATCTTTATATCTTTGCCAGAAATACACATTTTCTACACATCTTTTCCAAAATTAGAACACAGTTTATATGTATATTATTAAATGTAAACAGCGAGAGCGAAAGCAAGTTGTTTACAATCCCCTTTTTCATAAACGACTGCAACACCCTCCCCTCACATAATGTAGTTGCAGTCACTCCCTTTTAATACAAAAAGAAGAGGCTGCCATTTCTGGCAGCCTTTTCTTTTTGTTTTTTGTGGTCCCTGTGATGAAGGTCAACGGCAAATACGTAACGAAAAACGGATATTACACCGATATCTCTGAATGTCCACTTCATTCTCATACCGGTATAATATCCGTTTTTAATATCTATACTTCTATATTAATTATCCTCTATATCCAGTCTTTTATTACTCACTTCTAAGTGCTATAACAGGATCCTTCTTAGCTGCAAGTCTCGATGGGATAAGTCCTCCGATCAATGTCAGTATAACACTGATGATGACCAGTATCACCCCACCCTTCCAAGGAAGCGCCGATACACCGGCAACATTGATGTAACTCTCTATCACCTTACTGATCGGTATATTGATAAGTACCGTCACACCAATACCTATGAGTCCTGAGAAGAGTCCTATGATAAATGTCTCCGCATTGAACACTCTGGATATATCCTTCTTGGAAGCACCTATGCTTCGAAGAATACCTATCTCCTTAGTTCTCTCAAGAACAGAAATGTATGTGATGATTCCAATCATGATGGATGAAACTATCAATGAAATAGCCACAAATGCAATGAGTACATAGGTTATCGCGTTGATGATCTTGGTCACCGATGACAGCATGATTCCGATGTAATCAGTGTATGTGATCTCCTTGTCAGGATAATCCTCATTATACTTGTCTATAAGCTTTGTTATCTCGTCCTTATCTGCAAATTCTGCACAGTAGAGGTTGATGGAAGCCGGCTTTGCAAGCTCTGCATATCCAAGCTTTGACATGTTATCCTCATAAGTAGATGTTGACTCCTGGAAGAAACCGTAACCCTTAAGCATATCGAAGAGCTGATCCTTGGTCATGGACGCCATCTGTGCCTGCATCTCCTCAGTCACCTGTCCTGATGCCATGAGCTGCTGCATAACTGAGTCCATATCCACATCGTCCGCTGTGAGCTCTTTACCATCTGAAAATGGCATTCCTGTAAATATGTCAGTATCAGGATTATCCATCTGAGCCTTGAGTACATCTGTCTTCTCGTTCTCTGAAACTATGTAATTGGCAAGCTCCGATGTGTAGCCTATATATCCCGGCTGCATAGTAGTTGCATACGCTTTATCCGAAGCCCTGATTACTGCTGACACCTTTACTTCAAGACCCCCGGCCACGGCAGACTTCAGGAAATCAGCGTCAGAACTCATATCTGTATATGTTCCATCTGCATTCTTCTTGTAGAGATCGCCTGGAAGTACAACCTTGAACTTGAGATCCAGAAGATCATCATAAGTAAACACCATCTGCTCAAGCTCCGGTGCCTCTCCGCCAGCAAGTATGGTTGAAACCATATCCTTCAGTTCCTTTGAATCCCTTAGTCCAAGAGTATACAGTGTAAAATCACTTATCTCGTTGTTTTTGTCAACGACAAGTACAACCTCGTTCTTGTTCTCCGGCCAGTGTCCTGCCAGCACATCGTACTGCTGCTTGAGCAGAGTGTCATTATCTAACATCTGTGTCCACATGTCCATTGATGATGAGCCATAACTGAATGCCGACATGAAATCGGCTGTTGACTCCTGCGCCTCTGCCATTCCTCCAAAACCCATGTCCGTCATGGTGGTACTTGGATTTACCTGGGCAACTCCGCCATTTGCACTGTTCTCGTTGAATACACACAGTGGTGTGTCATATGTGTATGTTATATCACTGGTATATTTAGTGAATCCATTTGCATCATCTTCGATATATTTTTTGAATGTCTCAAGGTCGTTCTCTTTCACATCTGACACCATTGATACAAGCATGTCTCCCATGATATCTCCAGAGTAAACCTTGTCCTCGCCGGCATGATTGTGATCTGAATCTTCTTCGTTGTTTCCGACCATCTTGGAAAGAAGCTCACTGTAATCCATCGCTTTCTTCGTTATCTGCACCGGATATGTGGCAAGTGTCTCCTCCTGTACATCGTTGATGTACTTCTGGAATCCAGACGATAGCGACAATATAAGTGCTATTCCTATGATTCCTATACTTCCGGCAAATGCTGTTAAGAACGTTCGTCCCTTCTTTGTCATGAGGTTGTTCAGACTCAGCGAGAACGCTGTGAACATACTCATGGAGGTCTTCCTCGGAGCATAACTTCCGTCATCCTCCTTCGCCTCGTCCTCATCTGAAAACGGATTTGAATCATCTATTATATTTCCATCGAGGAGCTTTACGATCCTTGTTGAGTACTGCTGTGCCAGCTCAGGATTGTGTGTAACCATGATGACCAGCTTGTCCTTGGCTATCTCCTTGAGGAGTTCCATGATCTGGACGCTTGTCTCTGTATCAAGGGCACCTGTAGGTTCATCCGCCAATAGAATATCTGGATCGTTTATGAGTGCTCTGGCGATTGCAACTCTCTGCATCTGTCCACCAGACATTTGATTTGGTTTCTTGTGGATCTGATTTCCCAGACCTACCTTCTCCAGAACTTCCTTCGCCCTCTTTCTCCTCTCTGCCTTAGATACTCCTGACAGTGTAAGTGCAAGCTCTACATTCGAGAGTACTGACTGATGCGGTATGAGGTTGTAGCTCTGGAATACGAATCCAACAGAGTTATTTCTATATGAATCCCAGTCTCTTGACTTGAAATCCTTTGTCGACTTACCATTGATAATCAGATCTCCGCTGGTATACTGATCCAATCCACCCACTATGTTCAGAAGTGTTGTCTTTCCACAACCCGACTGACCAAGTATAGACACGAACTCATTTCTTCTGAAATTTACAGATATACCCTTGAGTGCCTGAACAACTTCATCGCCCGTGTGATAATCCTTCACGATGTTCTTTAACTGAAGCATTCTGTCCTCCTTACGAAATTTATAGAGCAGACGCATGAAAGGCGCTTCGCGCGGCGTCTGCGTGGAATACATATTTTACGTTATGTTCTATATACATTACATTTTTCTACATTTGTTAATATTACTGGCAAATCATAGCATTTATTTTTTTCTATTTCAATTAAGACTGGCTATTCTTTATAAATGTTTTATCTTCTAGCGATAAGTTTAAACTAACTATATGCTGAACTTTTGGTTAAAAATTCTTTTATTTTATAATTATATGGGTTATAATCAGCGTAAGTGGATACGTAAGTATCCAAATATAATTTTACGGAGGATTTTACAAATGTTAGTTTCAGCAACAGAAATGTTAAAGAAAGCTAAGGCTGGTCACTACGCAGTAGGTCAGTTCAACATCAACAACCTTGAGTGGACAAAGGCTGTTCTCCTCACAGCTCAGGAGCTTCAGTCACCTGTTATCCTTGGTGTTTCAGAGGGCGCTGGAAAGTATATGACAGGATTTGAGACAGTTGCAGCAATGGTTAAGGCTATGCATGATTCACTTGGAATCACAGTTCCTGTAGCTCTTCACCTTGATCACGGAACATACGAAGGATGCTACAAGTGTGTTAAGGCTGGTTTCACTTCTATCATGTTCGATGGTTCACACTATCCATTCGAGGAGAACCTTGCTAAGTCAACAGAGCTCGTTAACGTAGCTCATCAGCTTGGTCTCTCAATCGAGTGTGAGGTTGGTTCCATCGGTGGTGAGGAAGACGGAGTTATTGGTATGGGCGAGTGCGCTGATCCAGATGAGTGTAAGACTATCGCTGATCTCGGCGTTGATATGCTTGCTGCTGGTATCGGTAACATCCATGGTAAGTATCCAGCTAACTGGAAGGGACTTAGCTTCGAGACACTTGATGCTATCCAGCAGAAGACAGGTGTTATGCCATTAGTTCTTCACGGTGGTACAGGTATCCCAGCTGACATGATCAAGAAGGCTATTTCACTTGGCGTTTCAAAGATCAACGTTAACACAGAGTGCCAGTTATCATTCGCAGATGCTACAAGAAAGTACATCGAGGCTGGTAAGGATCTCGAGGGCAAGGGATTTGATCCTAGAAAGCTTCTCGCTCCTGGTTTCGAGGCTATCAAGGCTACTGTTAAGGAGAAGATGGAACTCTTCGGATCAGTTGGTAAGGCTAACGACTAATTCTTTAACAGAACAATTAACAAATGTAACGATAAACTATCCGGTACCTATCGGACAAGTATCGCTCACGTAAACTTAAAGAACCCCATCACAGCATATACAAGTCGTGGTGGGGTTCTTATTTGTTGTTTTGGACTCTGATTTCGTCTAATAAATATTTGTCATCTTTACGTCAAGTGCTTTTTATCCCAAATCAGCCTGTTTTGGTTGAATAAGGATAAAATTATCCATTTTCTCCATTTTATTGAACTGAAAGATACAAAATATCAGGGTATTATCCTAGAATGCAGTTTTGATTTGAATTTAGGATAATTTTGTAACAAATTCCTTCGAATCCCAGCGCAAATATAAAAACGCATTGTTATAAAGTGTTATTTTAGATAGTATCAAATGAGTTATAAAAAATGTATCCAAATAAAAAGGACTCAAATGCGTACTGGGTGGACAAATAATGAACACGGCAAAAGAATGAACGAAAACGGCCAACAAAAAGACAAATAAATAAAACAAGCCAAAACAAATAAATAAGGACAAAGCGTTGTTAAATGGGATTGATCCATAAACACGTTTTGTCCTTAAAAAATTCTTATATTTCATTTATGGCAAAGCCTGATATCTTCAATTCTTTTCTTCTGTTATACTGCAGATTCCGCAGTTTCTTTCTCCAACTTCGCCTTTTTACTGCTGACTGCCCACCATACAGGCACTGATACCAAAAGAATTATTGCCGTTACCACGCTGAACCATGCACCAAAACCGAGACCGGCATTTACTGTTTTGTCCAGCCTGCCAAGATCTATCAGCGAGAGCACAAACTCGAATATGAGTGCGCCTCCAATGATAACTGATATCACAAGATCAATTATATATGCTACAGTTTTGTTCATGAACGCACTTATTATATCTGCAACAAGCAATACTGCCACTACAATTACAGATATTACATCTATGCCAAATACTCCACTTATCGTTCTGACATCAGAATCCATATGTGCATACGGCAAAAATACTGTGATCAAAGCCATGATCATTCCAACAATATTCAACAGATTTGGTATATGTGTTGAACCCTTCTTGACATCTACAGGAACATTCTGTCTGTACTCATACCCAACATATCCCATCGGACTGTCATACAGTGTAGACTGCTGACCCGGTTGACCGTATGGTGGATGCTGGTATGACTGCTGCCCTGCCGGACCATAGTTCTGCGGCTGTCCCGGTGCGCTGTACTGCGGCTGCTGATATGGCTGCCGCCCTGACGAACCATAATAATTCTGCGGCTGTCCCGGTACGCCATACCGAGGCTGCTGGTACGGCTGCTGCCCTGACAAACCATAATTCTGCGGCTGTCCCAGCTGGCTGTACTGTGGTCTCTGCTGATCATATCCTGACTGTCCGTGATACGGCTGCTGCCCTGACTGGCCATAATTCTGCTGTTGTCCCGGCTGATCATATCCCGACTGTGCTTGTACGTTGTTCAGCATATCTTTCTGTCCCAGATTACCCTCTAATGACAATCTATCATCCTTGCGGATACCATCTACATTGTTCTGTTCATCCATGTTGTCATCTACCTCCGATGTAATTATTCGGCACATCCCTTACATGCCGAGATACCTCTTCAGATACTGCCCTGTATACGACTGAGGTATCTTTGCTACTTCTTCCGGAGTTCCACTGGCAATGACCGTTCCACCTCCAGCGCCCCCTTCAGGTCCCATGTCAATAATATAATCTGCGGTCTTGATGACGTCAAGGTTATGTTCGATAACAACAACCGTATTTCCGCCCTCGCTGAGCCTCCTGAGTATATCCACAAGCCTGTGAACATCAGCAAAATGAAGTCCCGTGGTAGGCTCATCAAGTACATATATTGTCTTTCCTGTTCCACGCCTTGACAACTCGGTTGCAAGCTTGATTCTCTGTGCCTCTCCGCCTGACAGAGTGGTGGATGGCTGTCCAAGCCTGATATATCCTAGTCCCACATCTCGCAACGTTTCTATCTTCCTGAGTATTCTCGGAACATTTGCAAAGAACTCACATGCCTCATCAACAGTCATATCGAGAACTTCATTGATACTCTTACCCTTGTATTTGACCTCCAGGGTCTCCCTGTTATATCTCTTTCCTCCGCACACTTCACATGGCACATATATATCTGGCAGGAAGTGCATCTCTATCTTGATTATTCCATCTCCTCGACACGCCTCGCATCGTCCACCAGATACATTGAAGCTGAATCTTCCCTTGCCGTAACCTCTTGCCTTGGCATCCTTGGTTCCGGCAAACATATCCCTTATCAGATCAAATGTACCTGTATAAGTAGCCGGATTGGACCTCGGCGTTCTACCTATAGGTGACTGATCTATATTGATAATCTTATCCAAAGCATCATAGCCAATGATATGGTCGTGCTTTCCTGCTTTAATCCTGCTCTTGTTGAGTCTTCTCGCCAGCTTCTTGTACAAGATCTCATTTACCAGAGAACTCTTTCCTGAACCAGACACACCCGTCACACATGTCATGATTCCAAGTGGTATATCCACATCTATATGCTTGAGATTGTTCTCATAAGCATTCTTGACAGTGAGCCATCCAGTTGGCTTTCTCCTCACATCCGGAACCTCTATCTTCTTCCTGCCACTTAAGTAGTCACCGGTGATAGAATTCTCGCACTTCATGATATCCTCTGCGGTTCCCTCTGCAACCACATATCCACCATTTGCACCGGCTCCCGGTCCTATATCTATGATGTGATCCGCAGCCCTCATAGTGTCCTCGTCATGCTCGACAACGATCAGAGTATTTCCAAGGTCTCTCAGATTCTTGAGAGCAGCTATGAGCTTGTCATTATCCCTCTGATGAAGTCCGATACTCGGCTCGTCAAGAATATACGCAACACCCACCAGACCTGAACCTATCTGCGTTGCAAGTCTAATTCTCTGCGCCTCACCTCCTGAGAGCGTGCTTGTACCCCTGCTCAGGCACAGATAGTCAAGACCCACGTCTATAAGAAAATGCAATCTTGACCTGATCTCCTTGAGTATAGCTGCGCCTATCATCTTCTGTCTGTCCGTGAGCTCCAGCTCTTTCATGAATTTTGCAAGTTCTGTGATAGGAAGCTCTGTAAGTTCAGCAATATTCTTATTTCCAACTGTAACAGCAAGGGCTGTGGGCTTAAGTCTCTTGCCACCGCAAACCTCACACGGAGTTATAGTCATGAATGTCTCATACTCAGCCTTAGTAGACTCAGCAGATGTCTCCCTGTATCTTCTTGCGACACTCTTCAGAAGTCCTTCAAATGTTATGTCATACACGCCTTCACCGCGCTGTCCCTTATAGTACACCTTAACTGGGCGAGAGTTCTTTCCATATAATAAGAGATCTTTTATATCCTGTGGGTAATCCTGAAATGGTGTATCCAGAGAGAACCCATATTCCTTACCGAGTGCCTTGAGTATTGCATTTGAATAGCTCTTGCCATCATTGCATGACTGCCATCCAAGTACCACAATGGCTCCATCATTTATAGACAGACTCTGATCCGGTATCATAAGATCCGGATCAAATTCCATCTTGAAGCCAAGACCTGCACATGTCGGGCATGCGCCAAATGGATTGTTGAAAGAAAAGCTTCTCGGCTCTATCTCATCTATGCTGATTCCGCAATCCGGACATGAAAAGCTGTCTGAAAAATTGATGACAGCATTCTCCTTCTGAACACCGTTCTCATCCCTTTCGCCAATCACCTCTATCTTCATAAGACCCTCTGCGAGCTGAAGGGCTGTCTCTATGGAATCCGTGAGTCGACGCTCCACATCCTGTCTGACAACCAGACGATCTACAACTATATCTATGCTGTGTTTCTTATTCTTATCAAGTTTTATCTCCTCTGACAGCTCATACATACTTCCATCGACAACCACTCTGACAAATCCGCTCTTCTTTGCCTTCTCAAGAAGCTTTACATGCTCTCCCTTTCGGCCTCTGACCACAGGCGCAAGCACCATGAACTTTGTCCTCTCTGGAAGCTTCATGATCTCATCCACCATCTGGTCAACCGTCTGTCTGCTTATGACCTTGCCGCAGTTCGGACAGTGTGGTATTCCCACTCTTGCATATAGAAGTCTAAAATAGTCGTATATCTCTGTGACAGTACCAACTGTAGATCGAGGATTTCTGTTTGTTGACTTCTGATCTATGGAGATTGCAGGGGAAAGTCCCTCTATCTTGTCCACGTCCGGCTTCTCAGCCTGTCCAAGGAACTGTCTCGCATAGGAGGACAGAGACTCCATGTATCGTCTCTGTCCCTCCGCATATATCGTGTCAAATGCCAGTGAAGACTTACCTGATCCCGAAAGTCCTGTCACGACGACAAATTTGTCCCTTGGAATCTTGACATTGATATTCTTTAGATTATTTTCACGTGCGCCCTCAATAGTAATATACTTCCTATCAATATTCCTGCTGGCGTTGAAATAATCATCCTTCATGCTCGCATCCGTTATATCCTCCAGATGCTCACTGCGTTCATAATTCTTATTGTCTTCCATCTTGATCTAACCTTTTCTCTTTATTATTTATATTTCAGTCCTTATCATAATCTCTGAGTGCCGCCTTGTACACCTTGAGCTGATCTCTGATCTCCGCCGCCACCTCAAAGTTGAGGTCTGCTGCCGCCATATTCATCTTCTTGGTCAGCTTGGCAATAACCTTCTGAAGCTCCTTCTTCGTCATGGACTCAGCGTCCTTATCCTCATCTGGAAGCTCCTCCTTCTTCACCTCTATGGTTATGAGATCCCTTATGCTCTTCTCTATAGTCTTAGGGGTTATTCCATGTTCCTCATTATACTTCTGCTGTATCTCACGACGTCTGCTCGTCTCATCTAGGGCATACTTCATAGAACCCGTAATAGTGTCCGCATACATGATGACATGTCCATCTACATTTCGGGCTGCTCTTCCTATGGTCTGGATGAGCGATGTCTCCGATCTCAGGAAACCTTCCTTGTCAGCATCCAGTATTGCCACCAAAGTGATCTCCGGTATATCAAGTCCCTCTCTCAGAAGGTTGATTCCAACAAGCACGTCGAACACACCAAGACGGAGATCTCTCACTATCTCAACTCTCTCCATAGTATCTATATCCGAGTGCAGATATTTTACCTTTATATCATTATCCCTCATATAGCTGGTGAGGTCCTCAGCCATACGTTTTGTAAGAGTAGTTACAAGCACCTTGTGTCCCTGCTCAGTCTCCTTGCGGACCTCTTTGAGCAGATCGTCTATCTGTCCCTCAACCGGTCTGACCTCAACCGGCGGATCAAGAAGTCCCGTAGGTCTGATGATCTGTTCAGCCATGAGCATCTGGTGTTCTTCCTCGTATTTGCCTGGTGTGGCAGATACGAACATGACCTGATCCAGCTTCTGCTCAAATTCTGAGAAATTGAGAGGTCTGTTGTCAAGTGCCGACGGAAGCCTGAAGCCATAGTCCACCAGATTCATCTTACGTGAACGGTCTCCCGAATACATAGCACCAACCTGCGGCACTGTCATATGCGACTCATCTATAATAAGAAGGAAGTCATCACCAAAGAAATCCAGCAATGTGCTCGGTGTCTCCCCAGCTGATCTGCCAGCCAGAGGTCCTGAATAATTCTCTATTCCAGAACAAAATCCAGTCTCCCGCATCATCTCCATGTCAAAGTTAGTTCTCTCCTCGATACGCTGGGCCTCAATGAGTTTATCCTTTGACTTGAAATACGCAACTCTGTCCTTGAGTTCTGCCTCTATCCTCTTCAGTGCCTTCTCCATCTTCTCCTGTCCAACCACATAGTGGGACGCCGGGAACAGACAAGTGTATGTCAGATCCCTCTTTCCCTCTCCGGTGAGCGGGTCAAATTCCGTGATCCTATCTATCTCATCTCCGAAGAATTCTATCCTTATTCCATCATCAAATGTAGACACAGGAATGATCTCCAGCACATCCCCACGCACCCTAAATGTACCTCTCTGCAGATCCATATCATTCCTGTCATACTGTATATCTGTCAGCTCATCGATGACCTGATCCCTGTCCTTTATCATGCCCACTCTGAATGAGAGCATCTGATTCCTATACTCGTCCGGATCACCGATACCATATATACACGATACAGACGCAACCACGATGACGTCCTTCCTGTCTATAAGCGCCGCTGTTGCACTATGCCTCATACGGTCAATATCATCATTTATAGATGAATCCTTTGCAATATAAGTATCCGTAGACGCAACATATGCCTCCGGCTGGTAATAATCATAGTATGAAACAAAATACTCCACTGCATTATTCGGAAAAAATTCCTTCATCTCTCCATAAAGCTGCGCCGCCAAAGTCTTGTTATGTGCAAGAACCAAAGTAGGCTTATTCAGCTGCTGTATGACATTCGCCATGGTAAATGTCTTACCAGATCCGGTTACACCGAGCAGCGTCTCGAACTGATTGCCTTCCTGAAAACCCTTTACCAATTTTTCTATTGCCTCCGGCTGATCTCCGGTGGGCTTATATTCCGATACCAATTCAAAATGATCCATAAAAGTCTCCTACTCTAGGCTAAAGCCTGCATCTATTATATCGAACATTAGTTCCCATATCAAGTAAAAACACGGCAGTTGCTCAAGTTTATTTATCCCCTGAACAACTGCCACTATACTTCAGCTGTTTGCTCACAACACCTTCTATGCCGCTAGTTCATCCCTACCCAGGCTTATCTCATAGCAGCCTTTCTCATCAACAGTCACCACGACTCTCTCAAATCCTGTATAAAAGCTAAGGATATACAGATCATTTACCTTTGAGATAACCGCCTCAGCATTCATCTCCGCCAGATCCACAATGTTGTCTTTCAACACTCCCTCGCTTACTTTGATGATCTGCCTCTCCTTCTCCACCTGTTTCTTCTCCTGAAGCTCCTTATAATAAAGAAAGAGATTCTCCTCCAACGCCTTTGATCTGCAGCTGCATCTGTGAAAATAGCTGCCGATGATCATGTAAAGCATGTATGCTGTCTCCTGCTGTCTATGTGATGTCTTTTCTGTAAATGAATATCTCATATCGTTACCTCCATAATGAAAAAATCAAAACAAATCTAAACTGTATCTATAAGTTGTCAAGAGCTTCACCAGCTCACACCTCCATGGTGCCTGCTCCTTGGTCTGTCATTCTTCAGCCGATGACAGTCGCTGTGTCCGTATTCTTTGCTGCCCCGGTCACTGGGCAGATGCATATTAATTTGTCATTTGCAATCTGACCCATGCCCGAAAGGCAACAAAAAAAGAGTCATGATCGCAGACTTGTAGCACTTGCTACTCATCATGTTTTCCAACTCTTCTACTATGAATTATTCAATTTTCATTATGGGTATCAGCTGTTTGCTGATGTATATGTTATATCAGAAACTAAATGTGGTGTCAACATATTTATAAAAATATCTATAAAACACAAGAGAGCCAGATTTCTCCGTTGTTTGTTTATTGAAGTCTCTCTCATTTATAGGTAAAATAATGAATGATACTAAATATTTACTATCGAAACAGTAAAGGGGAGTTAACATGGCAGAACTAGAATCAGTTATAGAACAAAGACTTATCGATCAGTTATGTAGCGGAGAATCACAATGGACATACAGACCAGATATTAAAACCGAAGAGCAGATATGGGCAAATTTCAAGTACATACTTGAACAAAATAACAAAGCGAAACTAGGGGACCAGCCCCTCTCCGAATCTGAATTTGCAAAAATAAAGAACGATGTTTCACATGCTTCATTCTACGATGCCGGTAAATGGCTTGTAGGTGAAAACGGCAAGGTATATGTGCACATTCAGAGAGGAAATGAACAGCTGCATCTACTTGTTATGAACAATGAGCATATCGCCGGTGGATCAAGTGTTTATGAGGTTATCAATCAGTATCAGGCATTTGCAAATGATGACTATACAGATTCTCGTAATAGACGTTTTGATGTCACACTGCTGATAAATGGTATTCCTTTGATACACATTGAATTAAAGAACAAAGATCACGCCTATATGGAAGCCTTTAATCAGATAAAAAAGTATGTCGGCGAAGGCAAGTTCCGTGGCATATTCTCCAACATTCAGATGTTTGTTGTAAGTAATGCCGTAGACACCAAGTATTTTTCTGCAGCAAGAGAACCTGAGCTCAACAAAAAATTTGTCACAGGATGGATAGACAAACACAATTACCCTGTATGTGATTATATTGATTTCGCAGGTTCAGTGCTCAGAATCCCTCAGGCACACGAGATGGTGACAAAATATACCGTGCTCGACAACGAAAAGAAAAAGTTGCTTATTCTCAGACCTTATCAGATACATGCCATCGAGGCAATGCGCAAAGCCTCAAAGCGCGGAAAATCAGGCTTTATCTGGCACACCACAGGATCTGGAAAAACCATGACCTCATATAAAGCAACAAGGAATCTTCTCATGGATATCCCATCCATCGAAAAGACAATATTTCTTATCGATAGAAAAGACCTGGATATGCAGACAAAAATGGCATTCCAGTCATACGCCAACAACGATACTATAGATGTTGATGGAACAGAATATGTTGATACTCTTATCCAAAAGCTTTCAGATGGCAAAAGACAGATGATAGTCACCACCAGACAGAAGCTTCAGACTATGATCAATAAAAAGCTTAAAGAGGGCGACAAGAATTATAGCAAGATCAAAAATCTCAGAGTAGCATTTGTTGTCGACGAATGCCACCGGGCAATAACACCTGAAACAAAACGAAGCATAGAAGCATTCTTCAACAATTCATTGTGGTATGGCTTTACAGGAACACCTATATTTGAAGAAAATAAGTACGAGCAAAAAGGTGATCTGGCACAGACAACTGAACAGCTTTACGGTGAGTGTCTGCACAGCTACACCATAAAAGAGGCCATTCACGATGAAGCTGTACTTGGATTCATGGTTGAGAATCTCGGCCCTAAGAATGCCGACGCTGACTTGTCTGTATTTGACAGTGAAGCTCACATGAGAAGTGTTCTTGAAGTCATACTCAATCAGTCCTATACCAAATTTGGAATGCAGAACGGAAGGGGAAGAACCTATGAAGGACTGCTTACTGTCAAATCAATAGCACGGGCACAGCAATACTATGACTTGCTTAAAAAGATAAAGTCCGGAGATGATGAGTTAAAAATCAGTGATGAAGTAAGAAAAGCCCTCCCGGATTTCCCCAAATTTGCCATCACATACTCCGTGTCTGAAAACGAAGAATCGTCCATGGTAAATCAGGAAAAGATGAAACAGTCCATATCAGATTACAATGACATGTTTGGAACTAACTATACTATAGAGGGGATAAATGCATATAATAGCAATCTCAATGATCGTCTGGCCAGGAAAGACAAGAGATACCTGGAAAGAGGACAACAGTTAGACCTTGTCATAGTTGTAGACAGACTGCTCACAGGTTTTGATGCGCCTTGTCTGTCCACATTATTCATGGATAGACAGCCTATGAGTCCTCAGGGAATTATACAGGCATTCTCTCGAACCAACAGACTTTTTGACTCAAGTAAACAATATGGTCAGGTTGTAACCTTCCAGTCACCTGGCAACTTTAAAGCCGCCATCAATACAGCACTTAAATTGTATTCCAGAGGCGGCGATGGATGCCCTATTGCTGAGGATTGGGACACCGTCCTCACTAACTTTAAAATTTCCGTCAAAGCAATTCACGGAATGGTGAGAACTCCAAAGGATATAGCAAGCCTCTCCAAAGAACAAAAAAAGGCATTTTTACAGCTATTCAGAAATCTGGACAATGATTTTGCACATTTGAAAGCATTCACTAAGTACGATGAATCTATGTTGGATGGCTATGACTTCTCGGAAGAACAATACGAAGACTTCGCTGCGATGTACAAAAATGTTGTAGAGGAACTCAAGAAAGATAAACCTGATAATACTGATGACGAGCCTGAAGCTGCAACTGACTATGACCTGAAAGCTTACAGTAAGCTGCGCATTGATTTTGAATATATCATCGAACTGCTTCAGGGAATTGTTGAAACATTAAACCAGGATGACAACAACTTTGAGAAATCGAATTTTGAATATCAGATAAAGGAGCTTCGCGCAATAATGTCTGAATTCACGGAAGAAAATCCGCGCCTTGGAGAGCTGATCAATCAGGTTATTGATGAGATTGAACAGGATAAGAACAAATATATCGGACAGGACATTTTTGTAATCATAAATGAGATGAGAACCAATGCCATAAACAAAGAAGTAGCCAAATTCGCTTCAAAGTGGTACCTGGATCCCGAAGATGTCAAGTATGAAGCATACAAATACCGTGATGGTGTTATTGCAAATGAAAACAATCTGAAGGAGAACGCAGATTATGCCCGATATAAAGCGGATACAGAGGATGCCCTTCCTAAGTTCAAGTTTCGAAAGCTTATGATAGACGACTTTAAGAACGACCTTATGGAGAATATACTTCCTTTGATATGGTAATTGTGAATATAAGGCTCTGATCTTAATTTATATTATTGTGTACATGCTTTCATGTATCTTATTTGTGGGCTGCCATTTTACTGGCAGCCCATTATCTGATATCGGCGTACACGTATATTTATTTTACTATTCTTTTATACTTTTTGTTATGTATCAGTTCAGAATCAATTCAGATTGGACAGTGATCTCATGATTATATCCACATCCTTGCTCTCAAGTTCCTGTATGATATGCAAATACGTCTTCTGTGTCGTAGTCATACTCGCATGTCCCAATCTTCTTGCCACACTGGCGATCGAGACTCCCGCAAACAAAAGAAGTGACGCATGTGTATGTCGTAACCCATGAACAGATATCACCGGAATACCTGCATTTTTACAATGTCTTTCAAGGATGCCATTTACCGTGGAATTATACACTGTTCCTTCCACAAATATCGGCTCATCCTCAGGCAGATTTTTGACAAGCCTGGCAAATTGCATTACAGTCAACCAATCCATCTGTATCTTTCGCACGGAAGATTTGTTCTTCGTAGGCAGGAATCCTCCATTTCCCTTATAATCCCAAGTCTTTGATATGGATAGAGTCTGGTGGGAAAAATCAAAATCTTTTGGAGTGAGTGCCAGTGCCTCAGAAAATCGCATCCCTGTCTTTGACACAAGCAATAAAAACCAATCCCATGTAACCTTGTCTTCAAGTTCCAAATCTTCGATCAGCTTGTGGAGTTCAAATTGATTGAGATACTTTGGTTTCTTATCACGAGGTTTCTTTCCCTTTATTATTGCCTTTCTGGTTGGATCTCTGGATATAAGCCCTTCATCCACCGCATCAAGTATTGCACACTTGACATGGTGATGAAAATCTAAGGTAGTCTGATGCTCATGCTCCTCCGCATAGTCATTCAGCAGCTTCTGATATGATATTCGATCCAAATCTTCCAGCAACATATCTGGTACAAGTTTTACAAGCCACTGATGCGCCATCTTGTATTTTTTCATCGTCACCGGTCTTATTGCACCTTCTTTGTACACGGTTATCCACTGCTCATAATAATTGCAGAACAAAACCTGCCTTTTTACTGTCGTTGTATTCATTTGTAAGTCCTCCTTCGTCTATGAAAATGTGCACGCCGATGAAGGGTGATAAGGTTATCAAGATTGATAAAATAATCAGCTAATTTGTTTTG
>ERZ773224.1347-NODE-1347-length-30713-cov-26.779764_pt1 | contig 30713 bp, 35 predicted proteins | sample MGYA00580526_ERZ773224 | MGnify/ENA primary metagenome ERZ773224 (study PRJEB29015, sample SAMEA2737743) | human gut metagenome | biome: human gut; feature: human-associated habitat; material: faeces | place: China | collected 2012 ... | reverse complement strand
AGCTCTGGTCTATTTGGGTCGTTAATATCAAATTTCTTCCCATCATATTTTTGACAATGACGACAAGTTTTTGAATCTAATGTAGCCAAATATAATAGTTTTTCTATACCTTCTTCTCTAAAGAATTCTTCATTAGCTCTAGTTTGAACTCTAGCAATTTCTGTTTGAACTAATCTATCTAATTCATTTGCTTTTATTGAATATTTATTATTTATTTTCTTTTTGATATCGTTTACAGAAATATTTCCTACGAGGAACTCTTTAATATCTTTTTTTAATTGTATTTCAATATCTGAAATATTTGCTTTTAATCTTTGTTTCCAATTTTTATTTTCAAACTTTTCATTTATAATTTTATTTACTTTTTCTTTTTTGAGCTTCTTAGGTTTAACATTTTTAATCCCAATACTCAAAATGTAATATTTTAAATTATGTTGTTCTATAATAGTTGTTTCAAGATTCTCTTTAACTGCTTTTTCCTGTTCTTCATATTCTGAATTGCTGAATCCTTCTATCAACTCAAATAATTGTTTTTTCAATAATTGAATTTGTTTATCAGTTAATTTTAGATTATCATTTTCTATTATGTAATCTAACAATATATTACTAATAGCTTGTAACAATTCTTTTCTATTAAGATTTATATTCCTATATACAACGCTAAATCTTTCAAGACAATCCTTAAAGACTTTATCTGTAGCTTCTATATTTAGATTGTTGTAATTATCTTGCTTACTCATGTAAATCATCACCTAATAGGAAACTACCGTTTATTAATTCCTCATTATCTTTTCTAATTTTATCTATTTCATTTTGTGGATTTTCTACAAATGATAATAAAGATAATGCTGTTTCAAGAGATAATTTATCGCCTAATTGAGATATTATTTGTGCATTAGCTTGGTCGTCAACTGGAATATTTGGAGTGAATTTAATTTTCACATCCTTATAATCAAATTGAGTTCCATATCTAATAGCTAAGAATTTAAATAATAATTTTAATCTTTTTCTCAATAGATTTTCAAATGCTTTCTGATTGATTGAACATCTTTGCTCTAATGCTATCAGTCTTGACCTTAATGCTACACCACTGACATTCGATGCCAGATTTACATTATGATTTATGTGAGAAGTTAGCTCATACATCTTATCCTCTAATGTGGATAGAGTATTTTGAATAAAACTATCATTGATTGATTTAACTAACCAATTAACCTTTCCATCTTCATTAGGGATTTGTAATATGCCGTTTTTCTTCATTAATTTAGCTTGTTCTTCTGTTAATTCTACACCTGTTATGGTTAAATATGCATTTCTAAAGTCACTGATTTCATTAGAAATATCGCTCAGGTTAGTTATATAAGCGTCTTGTAGACCTTGTATGTCTTTGTATAAGGTATCGTATATTCCACTATTTGATATTCTAGCAATTCCAACAGGTACCTCACTGAATAAATGTGGTGTTTCTGGTGAAATTTCTTTACTGAATGTAGAATCATAATGTAATATTCTATCTTTCAAATAGACATCTACATAAGTTCTATTAGTTTTATCAAATTGCTTTTTAAACATATGCATAAATAATATACAATTACCAAACTCATCTTCATATACATATCCAAATCTAGGGTCTACAATTTTACTTTTGAATTCTCCATCTGAATTAAGATAATATATTTCGTACGCTTCACCAAATAAAATCATTTTGTCTGCCAATTGTATATCATGGTTAGCTTTCCATGAACTCGTTATATGATAATCTATAGAATTGATTATATTTTTATTATCACTTTTAGAAATATAATTAATAGTATTTCCTAATGAGTAAGAAACTTCTTCTTTTACGAACTTCTTAATATAATTTACACAGCATTTATTATTAGAACGCTCTGTAATCATTTTATAATTTTTGATTGAATCACAATTTCCAATATAATAATCATATGCTTTGAAATATTCTGTTTTATTTCTGTTGTAATCCTCATAGCAATCTCTTAATAATTGAATGAAATTTATATCCAATATATATTCACCTCCTAAAATAATGTATCAAAAGGTAATATTTTAATTTCCTTTGTAACTTTAATTTTATCTATATTGTTCAATGCCATTTCTAAGCTGTCGATTGCATCATCATGTTCAGAGAAATGTTGCCCTCTGAACTCTTTGATTTGTTTGTTATATTCCTTATCAGTTTGATTGAATATGCATTGACCAGAATTAATTTTATCTATGATTGTACTAATTCTCTGGTCTTTATTTGAATTATTATAGATACTTATTACTTGTATATGTCTCCTGTTTAATTCTTCATCTTGAGATATTCTAGATTTAATTTGAGATTCATCAATACCTTTATAAACGTTTTTTTCTAATATTACATGAGTAATATCTTTGTAATATTTCAATGTTTCGATTACAGTATCAATATATTTATCAAATTCTGTTTTTGCATCAAATCGAGATAGAAAACCACTTCTTACAAAATACATATTGTTAGATTTAGATAATACAGTCATTGCCGTAAAATCAGATTTTCTTTTAGTAGAACTCGAAGGGTCAATAGACAAGATTGTTTTTTCAAATTTCTTATTTTCAATTTCAATTTGTGGTAAAATAGCCATATTCTCAACCCATGTTTCGCCTACAGAAACACAGTCACATTGTAATTCTTGCATGAAAGTCAATCTTTTTGTCAGATATATTGTCGCTAGATCTAAACAGTTATATTTCTCCCAGATTGTTTCAAACTGCATTTCTTTGAAATTATCATTATAATATTTTATAGCCTCAGATTGACTATCTTTTAACTCATGATTGAATAATATTTCTTTAAATTTTTGCCAATATGTATTCTCTTTAAAATATTTATCAACATCAAAATCACATACTCCTTTATGGAAAGTTCTGAAACTAGGGTCATTTTCAATTGTATTTATAAAATCATCAGAACATAATGGTGTACCTAATATTAGAAATTTAGAGGCTGATTTTACCTTCTTTCCTTTTCTATACAAGGACTTTTCACCGACTTCTAAAATTTCTTTGTAGAATTTATTTACAACTTTCTCTTTAGCATTTTCAGATAGAATATCATTTTCAGATAGAATATCATCTAGAATAATAAGTTGAGGTCTGAAAATTCCATCTACACAGCTGTAAGTCGTACCTCTAACTGACGAACCCCATGAGAAAGCTTGAATTTTACAGTCGTTATCTAATTCTAATTCTAATCTATTGTTAGTTCTTTCTTTTGTATTGATTAATTTCCCAAATTCTTCAACTATCAATCTATTCATCAACATCATTCTGGTGTCTTCGACAAAAGATATAGCATCCAACTCCTTATTGGCTATTACGATGATATACCTGCTTTTTTTGTAGCATATTCTCCATGTAGAGAGTGCTTTATTTATCACTGTTGATTTAGCTGAACCTCTAGGAAGAATAAACTGCTCCTTATCCCACAAATCATCTTCAAACATATTCGTTAGTTCTTGCCAAATATCAACGTGAATTTGAGCGATATTATAATTATAATTCTCAGATGATGCTACAAAATAATCTCTAAGATAATATGAGCAGAAAAAAGCCAAATCTTTTTCTCCCAAAAGTCTCGAAATTTGCTTCGGATTATACACATCCATTAATCTTTTTATATCGTTTTTTTCGAAATATTTATTCATATACTTTTCTATTAAATATATTGAAAATCCATTTTCGTCAAATTCCATATCGTCGAAATATAACATTTTTATCGCCTCCTTTTTAAAATATAATTCAAAATTAAACTTTACAGTTTACAGTTTTGATACACATATAATTAACAACTTTTACACACTTGAATTTTTTGAAAAAAACTTTTTTAGAGGTTACCACACACAAAATTTTTAAGTTCAAAATAGAATGTACCCCCTCTCATAGAGTGCCATTTTATCGAATTATTTCTGACATAATGGCATAAAAGTTAATGTTTTATGCCAATATATTCTACAATGTAGTGATACCAACGCTGACATACCTATATATGGTATAGTTATGTCAGTAATTATGTCAGTAAAGTGCCATAAAAGTTCTATTAATTCATACTTAATCGTACTTTTTCAAAGAGGTATGATGACTCGCTATGTGGTATGATGACATAGTCCATAACCGTGTATGCTCAATAGCAAGTATAATAGAGTAACAATATAATAGAGTAACAATATAACAGTAACAATATAATAGAGTCATACACACCCTCTAAAATCAATTCTAACAATATTTATATATCATAGGATTAATTACTAGCCGAACATTTTATAATCTCTTAGAATTGAAATTAGAGGGTCATTTTTTTCTTAATCATGTTTCAAACCATCAATTTTATTTTTAATCTCTTGATTATCGCCTTTAATTAAATTTAAATCTAGTTGAATCCCGTCAATCCTATCATTAGTATTCTTAACTTCATTGGATATTTCTTTAATAGTTAAATTAAAGTTTAAAACTGTTTCATTAAATTCTTTAACAGTTTTTTGGTACAAGCTTCTATTCTCTTTTGTTTCTTCCAACATTTCTTTGAATAGAATCCAGAACACAACTATCAATATCCCACTAAATCCGAAATTAGTGAATATTTCTAAGATATCCATATAATCACTCCTATTTATTAACTACTTTTTTTTTGAAATCTTCCCATGATATTTCCTTATTTTTTTCCTTGTCTTCTGCTTTATCTAAAACATGATCTAATAAATACTGTAATGCTTTCAATCTAGTCGCATCGCTCTTGCTGTTTAAAGCAATTTCTTCAATCTTACTAAGATATAATTTAGATTTCTTGGTCATATCAACATCAATCTCATCTTTGATTTGTTTCTTTCTTTTTTGTAATTCTTCTTTGAAATCTGGGTCTCGCATCCAGTTATAGAATGTTGTCCTACTTATTCCGAGAGTTTTACATATTTGAGCAACACTCATATCAGAAAGATACAAATCAATAGCATCTTTGTGTTTTTTCTCTATGAACATGATTATCACCTCCTTTTACAGTATATATCTATATAAACGATAATCACTATCAGTAAAAATACATAAAAAAAACCACCACCCAAAATATTAGGTGATGGTTATAAGAAGGGTGGAAGATTGGAAAAATAAAAAAAATAGAGGTATCTATATGTACGGTTAACATATAAACAAAGGTAAAGTTATAAAATAAAATAATTAATTTTAATAAACTTATGAGGTTGAGCCACTGCCCTCCTGTGTGACTCACTATATGTATATTAACTAAGTGTACACGTCAAACTTTTACTTGTTGATATAATACGATTTTATCGGTATATATTTTTTTTATATCTTTACAGTAGTGTCAAATTATTTAACTATTATGAATCTTCTTTGATATTCCCACATACATAATTATAACATTCGTCACATAACCATACAGAATCAGTCTCTTCACTTAATATATTAAGCATATGTCCTTGTTGGTTTATTTCCTTTTGGCAGTTATAACACTTAATACCAAGTAGTAATTCTTGTTTTAATTCTTCACTTATAGAATTATTAAGTCTATATTGATTAGATTTATTCGCTTGTTGACATTTATAAGCACAATCTGTGAATTTATCACAATTATTACAACATATATTTGTACATATACCATCATTATTTGATGCCATTAATTCTTTAGCTGTATCCATTCTTTTACAACCTAAATAAGTTAGATTTTCACATTTAAACTCTTCCATAACCTCACCCCTTAAAAATAAGTATTTATTTAATTATTATGAATCTTCCATTCTTATTTTTTATATTCTTATCTTCTTTGATAATTTTGCTAACTCTTTTCCTAATGTTTCTTTTGTAATTCTTGACTGCATCTACATTATATAATAGTCTATTCCTTCTATCTCTTATTTCTTGATTACATATCCCGTATTCCAATGCCTTACTGATAAACTTTTGTTGATTATCTGATAAACTCGGAAATATATTAGTGAAGAAATAATCGGTAATTTCACCATTCTTATTCTCTTCTTCATTATCTTCTATCTGTATATTTTCTTCCTCACTATCTATGTAATTATAATAAATAGGCTTATAACCTTCTCTTGGGTCAAAATAAAAGTCTGGATTCGACTTACTTTGAGATAAGTGTTTCAATTTCAACTCTGCAAAAGTTAATAGGTAATTAATAAATTTACCGTTTAACTTCTTATCTGTTATTATCTTTTTTATATCTATAACAGAATTAATTTGTAAATCTTTCTCTAGTTTATGATTGTGTTCACCATGTAATATGCTATATAATCCTTCAAATACAAATTCCCTACTCTGCTGTCTATAATTTTCATAATCATATTTATTATTATCGCCTAAGAATATTTTCTTTGCCTTACTTTCTGCCATATAAAATACTTTGAATATCCCATTCATTTCTTTAAAATTACTCTTTTTAATTTTAGGTAATTGAATATTAAACCCTTCATATAATTCGCCTTTATAATATTGCTGCGTTCTAACTTCAAACACTTCTTCAAATAATAACTCTATAAATTCATCAACATCATTTGCAACTAATATATTTTCTATTTTCATATTAAACACCCTCCTTAAATTTATTTAATAAAACCAAACATGATATCCATCGAATAACTGATTTTCAGATAACCTAATCCTATATAACAAATCATATGATACATCTAATGCATTACTAGCCTCACTAATACTGTTAAAGTTCCATATTTCTAAAGTATTTAGATCTAGGATTGTAGTTTTAACCTTATCATATTTAAAAACCCTATTTTTACTTCGATTAATCCATCTCAAGTTTTCAACATTATTATCTTTTTTATTTCTGTTTATATGGTCAATCTCAGGATAATTCTCTGGATTAGGTATATAAGCCATAGCAACTAAAAAATGAAGAGTATAATATCTTGCGTTACCATATCTATCATACAATGTCACTCTTTCATAGTCATTATTATTGTTCTTTTTCTTGTTAAGCATCTTACCTGTGTACCTGTTCCATACTTCACCATTACTTGTTACTACATAATTTTTATCAAAATCCTCAAATCCTTTAACTGTATTTAGAATCTTGAATTTTTTAGGTTTAATTTTCTTTAATTTCTTTCTCTCTTTTGTTTTCATGTATTTCATACTATAATACCTCCTTTAATGTTAATTCACCATTATCTGAATACTTTTTTCTATATTCCGTTATAACTGCTACAGTCTCTTTTTTTGATAAAAAATAGCTTTCCATTTCAACTTTAACGTTGTCTTCATCATCATAAACAATATACTTGTATTTTCTTAGCTTCCTATCTATTGTCGATTTGACCAACTTCATAAAATTATTATATAAAAAAAAGCAAGGTGTATTTCTGCACCCTGCCAAATAATTGAATATATCAACACTACATATAGCATCAACATCATCACAATTAATATCAATTTTTAGTTTGTCTTTAGGTCTTTCTTCTTCATATATGTTATCTGTGTATATATGTATTTCGTCTTGATTACTCCTATTTTCTATTATTTCTATTGAATTCACCTTAATTACCTCCAATTTTTTCTATTTTATTTTCTCACCTTTTTCTTCACATGCATATTTATCTTATTATGAAAGTGAATACCATATACTAAGAAATTAATAACAAATAAATAATAACCTTCTAATTAATTCTTATCTATCTCTTTTGATATTAATGAATCATAATACTCTTCACAAATATCAACTATATGCTTACATAATAATTCAGGAATTATACTTCTTTCTTTTGCGTTTTTAAGTCCTTGAGTTCCCGTTCTACTTCCTCTAGGTGCAGGTACATGACATGGGTCACCGTTTTTACACATAGGTATAAAATTAGGATTCGGATGATTCGTCCATATGTCAGTCGGCTTCATCCTTCTTTCTTCGAATGGTCTATCGGTCATATATTTACAATAAGTAACTGTATATCTTGGCAAATCCTTCATAAAGTTCATTTTTCTCATTCCACCTCGTGGATTCTCTATGAAATATATCAATTTAGGATTTAATTCTAATAATTCTCTAATTATATCTAATACATGCTGATTAACTTTATCACAAAACTTTGCATAATCACTTTTAGGTGCTAAATTAGCATTTTCTTCCTTAATTCTGTGGTGTGATATTCCTGCTATGCTATATGATGTACAATCGGGACTAACCCATATCACGTCTGGTACACCAAATCTATCTATGATATCTTGTGTCGTTATAGTTCCTATATCAGCATACCAATCTATATTAGGATGTGATTTGTCCCATTCTATTGTATACACTTCATGTCCTTTCCTTTCAAATTGTTTGCTAACACTTCTAGTCCCTGCAAATAATTCTAACACTTTCATATTACCAATCTCCTTTTATATTATTTAATTATTTTATTTTCAATTCGGCTACTCTTGATAAAATACAGGTTCAATCCAAGTAACTCCATCATCTACACCTAAAACTTTAAACTCATCATATTTTAAATGTGGTCGTCTATCCCAGTCATATGCTATATTTTTTATTATTTCCCCTTTTACAATCTCAATTTCTTGTTTGAAACAAGCTAGATATTCTTCTGCTTTAATTTTTAAATCTAAATTATATTTATCTGAAATCTCTTGTAATTCATTAGCATCTAAATGATTTCTTCTTCTATAAAATAATGTGATAATATTTTCTTCATTGCCCCAAGAATTGATATTTGCTTTAATTACATCTTGGTCAATCATACCTTTTGTATTTTTCATAAAGAAAATATTATTCTTTGGTTCTATTATAAATTCATGATTATCATCTTTTATTATTTCTACGTCTTCTAACCCTTCTAATAAGAATTTTTTAACATCTTCTTTTCTCCCTTTTATTTCTAAATTTCCTTTTATATAATTACTCATACTATTACCTCCATTTATATTATTTAATTATTTTATTTTGTAACCTTTAAATTCTTTATCCACCAGTTTTTAAATCTAAGTCATTTTTATCACCACCTTATATTATTTAATTAACATTAGCATCATAAAAATTACCTATGATTTATAATTTTTTTAATATTTTTCTCTTTATTTCATTTAATCTTTTGTCGAATTTATTTTTATATTTTTTCTTTAATCTTTTAGTTTTAACTCTTTCATACATATAGGAATAATGATTTAATTCTTTATCTGTAGCTATTTTAAATAACAAATGTATCTCTGGTTGATTAATTATACTCCTGATTTTATTTGTTATTTCTTTAAAAGCATTTTTTATAAATTCATATATTTCCATCAAATATTCATCGCTTAGAAATTCTAATTTATCCATAGTATCCTCCTTATATTACCGTATTAACATTGATTCACTAAAAATTACCTATGAATTAAAATTATTTTTATTTTGGCGATTCCTTTTCCCTTTTAAAAGGGAATACCATCTGTGAATTTGTAAAAGTGAATGGAGAAACTCCATTGAATGTGAACTTGTACTTTTTGGTACGAGTTGAAATTTAACTAAATTCTATATTAGGATTGAGTTCCCCTTTAAAGGCGAAGCGAAAACCTCTACTCTCACATTATCATTACAAAGTTTGGAGTACCGTTAAAATGAACTCCTATAATTTTAGTAGTCAACCATTGCAATTTAGACTTTCTCGTTTTAAAGCGAATAAGCTTGCTTCGAGGATAATTCGTTCTAATAATTCTTGAGATAATTCATTGTACTAAAGTTAATGTTACTTTAAGTAACATTGCTTATTCTATTTTCCCATCACTTATCATAATGTTGTGGTTCTCACCCATGACAATGATAACTTTCTGTCTTCAAAGACGAAAACAGATTTGCCAAACGTATTTGTTTGCGTATCATACACACGTTAAATATCCGACACTAAAGTTTGGTGGTCACATATTTTATTTGTTTTAAACCTTATCTATCCCTTTGGTCGTCATAATAATTAAAAACCAAATTATTATTCCTTCTTCCCCTTATCAAAGGGGAAATTATCTCTCATAATAATTTAATCATTGAATATATTAAAACCTCTTAAAATCCATCCTATTGGATATTTTGACTATTCTGTGTTATACATATCATCACTACTTTATATGCTGTATTCAGATGTTACTTTGGATGTTACTTAACGAAACAACCTCCTATACTACCGTATTAACAATTCTTAGTCCAAAAATTACGTATGAAATATTATTTGTGTCACTTTGAATTTATGAATGTAATGAATAAATGAACAAGTGTGACGAAAGAATTAATGGTTTATGTTAATTCTTGAGGAATAGCCCACTGCAAGTGCAATAAATAAAAATAAATAAAATTAAATAAATAAAAATAAATAAAATTAAATAAATAAAATTAAATAAATAAAAACAAATATTATATATATTACAAATTCCAAAAAAATGGCACTTCAAATTGTACTTTTACATTGAAAAATACGCATTATTTGTTAATTCCAAAAAAATGGCACTTTGAAATTGTATAATATACGCATAAATAATAAAAATAAATAAAATTAAATAAATAAAAATCTAATTTATATATATTACAAATTCCAAGTTTTGGCCACTTCAAATTGTACTTATACATCGAAAAATATATGATATTTCTTAATTCCAAGTTTTGGCCACTTTGAAATTGTATAATATACGCATAAATAAAATTTTAATTAATATTTTTTATTATCCATACTCTATTTCTTTCTTTATTTATTTGAATTCTACTTTTTTCAATATGTAAATTGTAATTAGCTTCTAAATAAGCATTGATTGTACTATAACTTTTTTGTAATCTATTTCTATTATCTTTTAATCCTATTATTTTGATTAATTCTTCTTGTTGTTGTTTATCCAAAGGCTTGTCTATTAATGATTCAATATAATCTTTTATTTTGTCTTTGTTCTGTTGTTCTTGAATTGCATCTAAATCAATTACTTTAGTTTTTAATCCCAACCATGATAATTGTGTTTCTATGAATTGCTCTGGGTTTAAATTATTTGCAAATTTTGTAAATTCATTTTTCTTTTTTAGTAAATTCGCATATGTAATTTTATCAAAAACAAATTCACCATTTTTTATGTGTATTCCATTGGGCAATTGATTTAATTTATTTCTATATTTAAGAGTAAATTCTTTTTTATCACTTATAAGTAATTCAAAGTAGCTTAATTCTTTTTCAATACTTTTAAATTTTGCAATAAACTGTTTCTTATTTTTTTTATCTAAAAATAAGTTTATTTTATAAGCATTTTTGATATCTTTGAATCTAACTCTACCAACAGATTGAAGTAGATTAACCTCTTCCCATGAATTAACAACTATATTTTTAACTTTATCATCTATTATATTAATGCCATTATCTAACAATTTAGTAGTAATCAATACTTTGCATTTGAATTTTTCATTCATCACTATGTTATTGTATTCTTGTTTTGATTCTTTATTTTTGCAACCACTATAAGTGAATACTGCACTTATTCCAAGCCTTTTAAGTTGTTTCAATAATTCATTACCTTTTGTAATACTAGAAACAAATATAATCCATTTATCTTTACTTTCGTCTTCTATTATCCTGTCTATTATTTGTTCTTGTTTGCTGTATGAATGTGGAAGCAAATAAGAGTAATCTCTATTTGTATCATAATCAAATACTCTATTTTTACTTGCAATATTGATTGTATTATCTAATTGTCTCATTGTAGCACTCATGAATATTCTGATTGATTTATTATTTTCTTTTCTTATAAGCTCTTTGAATATTTTTTCCGTTTGTCCTGTCCATGAATCATCGAATATATACTGTATTTCATCGCAAATAATATAATCATAGATTTCTAAGTTATAATCAATATCATACATTAACATTTCATTTAATGCTTGATAACTCATAACTGTAGTAGATTTAATTTTTTTAATTTCATCTAATTCAGATTCTTTAGTTGGGATTTCCATTTTATATTTAACCAATAAGTCTTTCTTTGTCTGTCTTGATAATCCAACTCTGTTAGTTAATAGTAGAATTTTCATTTCTTCTGTAATTTTCAAATCATTTAATTCATCAACATAGGGTATTAATATATTTTTAACGAAATAAGTTTTGCCTGTACCAGTTTGAGTTTTAATTTTGATTACATCGCCACATCTCCATTTTTTATATTCATTTCCTATAACATCACTAACATAATTTATATTTAATTTTTTGTACTTAATCATTTTAACTGCCTCCTTAATTTATTACTTAACTATTTGTGCATTTCATCCCATCTATTACACCATAATTTATATACCTCTTGCGTTTCGTAGTAATCAAATACTAGATAAGGACAATTAGTTTTGTCGTGAATACCTATTCTTTTAGGCTTGATTCCATGTTCAAGATAAAAATTAATTTTGTTTAAATCATATATATAGACTTCATTTTGATTTCTTCCTCTTTTCATCAGTAACTACCACCTTTCATTTTATTTATTTATGTATTAACATAATATAATTAAAAATTACCTATGAATTAAAATTCTCATCAGTAATCATTTGATACATCATATCTTTTATTTCTTGATCTAAACTTTTATTTTTTGTATCAATTATTTTCAACATTTCTCTTTTGATATAATTTTGTTCGTTATATATGGGTTTTAATTTTTCTGCTACCATCGATAGATTCTCTTCTGAACTAACATCTTTTTCAATCAGTGCTTCTCTTACTTCTTTTAATAATTCCTCAAAAGAATTATTCGTCAAGTCATAGAATGAGAAAGTAATAATCTTAATGGAGTGGCTATTCACTTTTCCATCTGCATAATATCTTTCTGCCAGCATGAATCTCCATTTACTTTTTAATGGATTCTTTGTTTTTATTGTTTTTTGTGCGTACACAAACATATATATCACTCCTTTCTAATATTTTAAATAATATAGTAAATATTACGTAAAAACTATATGACCAAAAAAAATAGAAGAGTCGTTAATGCTATCTATTAACCCCTTCATAATATATGCTACACTTCCAGAGGAAAAAATAGCATATTTTGGAACACTTATTAACCCTTACATAATATATGCTAGAGAAAGTAGAAAAAAAAGGTAATATTTTGCACACTTAGTTAATGCTATCTATTAACACCTTACATAAATATAGGTGAACTAACTAGGAAAAAACTACCTTATTTTTTCGATGATTAAAATAACAAATATTATAGGCTTTTTAGCCTTACATAATATATGCTATACATACTAGGAAAAAATTAGGATATTTTGCAATACGTTTAAAATATATTATTTTTATCGGCATTTTTTACACATAGGCATTAGTCCTTGTTTACCATTTTTATTAAATTTATTTGTTAATTTAACTTCATTGCACTTACTACAAAGTTTATATTCTCCTTTACATATATTCGGTGAACTATTCCATTTACAATATAACACGGTATTAATATATTATTTATAACCCAAAATAGCTTGGGTATTCAACCACCACAACGTTGTGGTTTTCCCTTTTAAAAGGGAAAAGTCTTTTTCAGTAGCATCTACCGAATTTAATTGTTGTTTTATCCAATCTGTAAAATCTCTTTGAACTATAAAAGAATAGACTAGAATAAAATCTAGCCTATTAATTAATATTATTTGTCATCATTTCAATTCCCTTATTACTTCATGTTATCTGCCATGTTAAATACAATTTCACCATCTTTTATTATCAAATAACAAGTTCCCTCCCTATCCTTTGCGTCACAAATTTGAATTGTAAAGCTAACATTAGTATAACCTTTGTCGTTTAAGTATTCTTTTAAGGTACTAGACGTTTCTTTTAATGAATCACACAGATTATCCCATTTATCAGTATATATAGCATTGGATATCTCATCATGTTGGAAATAGTTAGTTAATACTAAACCATCTTTTTCCATTTTATAACTGTAATCTTTTCCATAGAATATTTCATCAACCTTATTTTTGGTTAAATAATATGCTATTTCTACCAGTTGTTGTTTTTGTTTATCCTTTGTTTCATCATCCATTTGTTGAGTTGTATTTTCTGACACAGAATCAAGTTCAACATTTTTACAACCTATCATAGATATTAATAACATTCCTGTTAATATTAGTACTGATAATTTTTTATTCATAATTATTTCCTCCTTATGTTTTATTCATTATAATTTTGTCTTTTTTTGTATTTCTTTTGACGCAAAGGTAATGCTTTCAGCTTCATAAGACATATCTTTTATATCTTTTTCTCTCCAGTTATACATAATCCCTTCTATTCTGCTAAAATTATATTCGATTTCTTTATTATTACTTTTTCTTCTTCTAAATCTAGATCGTGAACTAATTCTTGAAAAGTCATGTCTGGATTTATATTTGCTATTATATGTAAAAGTTTTATTGTCATAGTCATATCTTTTCACCTCCTCAAAGCCCTTCTAAGAGCTTTCAATATTGTTGTAGTATGTTTTATCCTATGTTCACAATAGCTCTCTTTCTTTTTTCTTCCTGTATTTTTAATAATTTTTTTTCTAACTCATCTGGGTCATAATTTTTATAATGCTCATTGAAACTATTATGATATCTGGTCAAAGGTTTTACATTACTTTTTTCCTTTGAAGGAATAAAAGTTTTATCTTTTCTCACTATATGTCTGTGAATGAAATAGATATTATTCCAACCTGTAGATGTTGTTTGTTTAGACCTAGTTATATAACCTTTAGATTCTAAATCATTCAAGACTTTATTAAGTGTTTTTTCGCTTAGATGACATTTCTCTATAATCGTATTTCTGGAAGGATAGCTATATCCTAATTGTGTATTGTACATTCTGATAAGAAAAGTTAGGACTCGAAATTCTGAATGTGATAAATTATTATCCTCAAAGATTGTATTTGAAATCAATGTATACCCTTTACTCACAACTTACACCCCCTGTAAATGTTTTAACACCCTGTAATCACTTGTTCATAAAGTGCTATCACTTATATGTATAATAGTAGTACAAGTTTCACTTTTATACAACAAGATTTACAATATATGTTATAATTTTTGTATGGAGGTGTTATATTAATGGCTATAGATAAGAGCAAAAATACAAGAATTGTGATAACCATTGATTATGAGACAAAAAATAGATTACAAGAACTAGCTCAATCAGATAATAGGACTATGACTAATTACATTGTAAATCTAATTAAAAAGGATATTAACGAGAAAAATAATAGATAAAGAGGCTTAGAGGTCTCTTTTTTCTTTTGTATATAGTATTTGTAATATTAGTAATTGTAATTATAGTATTTGTAGTACTACACTTTTACCCCTACCCCACTATTATTACATTACCTATACCCCTATATTGCTATATTACATATGGGGTCTATGTCTATATTACCTATAGGTTATTACAGTAATATTAGGTTATAATATATATATATCAATACTTCTTTAATCGGAAAGGAGTTGATAATATGGCAATAACAAAAAGAGGAAATACATGGCAATATACTTTGAATCTAGGTATTATTAATGGAAAGAGAAAGAGAATTTCAAAAGGAGGATTTAAAACTAAAAAGGAATGTGAAATAGCTCTAGCTGAATTACAATCTAAATATAACAAAACTAATCAAATTAAGAAAGCTTCGGATATTTTTTTTAGTGATTTTCTAAAAATATTTTTTGAAGAATATGTTGTAAATAATTGTTCTCCTAGAACTCAACAGACATATAGGGACTACATTAAATTACACATTGTTCCTTATTTGGGTGATTATAAGCTAAAAGACATTGATACTAACCTAATTTATAATTTTATTATTGATTTAAGTAAAAAATATTCTAAAAATCATTGTGATAATATAAGAAGTTTTTTAAGTAGCTCTCTAAAGTTTGCGATATTTCCAAAACAATTTATATTCTCGAATCCAATGCAAGATTTAACTTTTAAAAATATTAGATATGTGGATGCTAGAGAAAAAGTTGTTCTTACTAGAGAAAATATGGATAATATATTTGAGTATCTAAAGAAATATCCTCATTATTTGCTACCAATTCAAATAATGTATTATACAGGAATGAGAATATCAGAGGTATGTGGTTTAACGTGGGATAACATTGATTTTGATAATAAAATGATTTACGTTAGAAAACAATATCATGTACTTAATGGTAAGTATCAATTAGCACCCTTAAAAACAAAATCCTCAATTAGAGATATTTCTATGGGAGATGCATTATGCGAAATTCTTTTAGATAAAAAAGCTGACTATGATTTGAGCAAGGCAACTCATAATCATGTTTGTACGGGGAAGGATATTAATGTTGTACTTAACAAGGAAAGAATGCATGATGCTACTGTAATGATTAGAAAAAATGTATGCAATTTTCATTGTCATGCTGTGAGACATCTTCATGCTACAATGTTAATAGAAGCAGGTGCCAGTATAAAAGATGTTTCTTATAGATTAGGACATTCTTCTACAGACATAACATATAATATATATGTGGAATTAAGTAAGAAACAAAAAGATAAAACTGTTGAAATCTTAAATAAAATATTCTAAAGACAACAAAAAGACAACAACTATAATTCAATCATTGAAATAGCTTAATTTTAGATGAGATATTCTATGGAAGCTATGGGCATGGACCTTCAAAAGATGTCCGAAGAAGTATTTAACCACAAATTAACTTGGAATAATAAAGAGAATAAATCAAATATATGTACTTCTATAGGGTCTATTCTTTTTAATGGGACTTTTTTAGAAGATGATTTTTGTGATTTAGCTAGAAATTATAGATTTTAATAGGGCAACAAAAGGGCAACAAAAATAAAGAGGTATTGATATAAAAAAATACCCCCACAGTCGATTAGATTGTGAGGGTATATATTAATCTGGTATTGAACCTATTTCTGATGATATTTCTCTATAAGCTAAATAAGTCGTTCCTTCTGGAGGTTCTACTACAGGTGGATTTTGAGAAATATCTCCTATTGATTCATCAATATCAACAGGAATAATAAATGTACTTACTTTTATATCGCCTTGTGTTATTTCAAATAGCATTTGTAATACTCCTGCTACTCCTGTTATTTTTTCACTCATTATAGCCTCAAAGTGATTGTCAGATTTATTTTGAGTATCTCCGTTGCAAATATATCCGTCAGCTCTTTTATATTTTGCTAATATATCACAATTAGTCAAATCAACAGGTTGTCCGTTTTCAAATACATTTATTTTTATTACATTTCCCGAATCTCCCTGTACTAATTTTATATTTTGAAATTTTTCTTGTTTCAAATCACATTGAATAGTATAATCTTTCATGTTATCACCACCTAACTATTATGAAATGTTCGTAACTTAATTCTATATAAGAATCTATAGAGGTACTTAAAACTTGGAATTTTGTACTTTCTTTAAAATATCCTATATTTTTCGATATAAACATGGTAAAATTAGAGTCTATTTCATTCCATGTTTTAAGCACCTATTAAATAAAATATATCGTATTTATCGAATTATTTCTGATTTCAATTTGTATATATAATAAAATATATTTGTTTTCATAATCTAACTATTTAACACATTCCAATATGTACTACTTCTTATATTTGCATCATCATTATAGAATTTCAACATATTAATTAGAACTCCACCATTACTGATGTAATTTTTAAATGCTGTTTTATAATTAGATAATACACCTCTATTATAAGCCCATTTATAGCTGTCTGTATATGACCATGTTTGTTTTGTGCTAGTCCCCCAAGATAAAATATAGACATCAAATCTTTTAGGATTTGGATAATTTTTCAAGGCTTGAGAACTTGTATACGCTCCAAACAAATCGAAGTCGAAACAGCCCAGACCTGTATCTGTCACTGTGAATATACCATCTAAAGTTACCTTTGTTCCGTCTGAATTAATCCATACTTGATTTTTCAATCCCGGTATGTAAATACGGCTACCATAGGGGATATTCAAACTTGCAACTGTTTTTCCCATTGAACAACCAAGTCCAGATGCACCCGTGGCACTGTTCTTTGGTGCTGAATAACAAGTACATCTAGCATCGTGTAATCTATATACATAGTTGTGTCCATCGATTGTTCCACGTTCATTGAAACAGTTTTTGTATTCTTCTTTTACTACTGTTCCTCCACTAGAACTTGTACTATCTGCCCTGTCTAGCTCTGGAAGTCTTATAAAAAATGCTTGTTTATTTAAGTTATATTTGCTATAAATTATTCCTTTCTTGTAGCCACTCGCCTCTGCAATATACCCATTGCCCATATAAATGGCAGTATGATGAGTCTTCACTGTTGCCATGTTGCTTGTCGTTACAGTGTATCCATTGTTCGCAAACATTATAATGTCGCCTGGTTTCGCCCTCGTAAATCCACTGTCTGCATATCTCCAAAATGTTGCTCCATGTGCTTTTGCAGTACTTTGTAATGAACCCATACTACAAGTTAAGCCTTTCATATAACCCATTCCGGCTTTCTCATAACAACATCCTACAAGCGAAGAACAGTCAAACCCATAAGTTACACCTACTTGAACAAAACTAGGTTGATAATAAGTAGTTCCTCCTACTGTCTCTACTTTGCCTTTTATAGTTACCATACTGTTAAGACTTGTTGTTCTCCAGTACTGAGAATACCAAGCAGTATGATTAGTACCCATATTGACTATTTTCATTGCTGTATCACATATTGTTTGACGCATATTCGATACAGTAATTCCTCCACTAGAAGAACCACCTCCTGTTGTCCCTCCACTAGAAGAAGAACCACCACTTGTTACTTTTGTACTTGGTCGTATCACTAATACTATTGTGTTAGTATTATAGTCTTTTACAAGGTCTTTTTTTAGTCCCACAAACCAACCATCTGTGTGTTTCTCTCCAGGGTTACTCATAGCTGTAATAAGTTGAGCATTTCCATCTGTATCTTGACCTATACATATAGCACAGTTGGATATACATTTCCATCTATTTGGATAGATATAATTGCCACTGCTAGTCTTACCTGCGTAGAATATCAAATCCCCTTTTTGAATATTGCTATAATCAGTTTTTACAGTAATTGTTTGTCCTCTATCTGAAAAGAATTTTGCAATTTCTGCACAAGTTCTCGCAAGTGTTGTTCCGCTTGTAGGAACTATAGCCCCTGTATATTCACTATTCTTCGCCATTATATTAGCTCTATAATTGTTGAAATTAACGAGATTTGCATATGGAGAATCTGAATAAGAATAACCCATAAGACATAGTAATAATAATGTAGAATCATCAATCATCTTCCAGTAATTCCCTTGGGCAGACTTTTCCCATATACTATAATTTGCTCCCATAGCACCACTTGCTGTGCTACTACAAGGAGTAGTTTCTCCGTAAGTAAATCCATTGTCCCAAGATTTCGCAGATGTATAATTATTTCTTGCATTATAATAACTTTCTGCAAATTCTGCGACCTTTGCCCCATTATATAATTCTGGGATAACTGTTGCTGTTCCAGTAATTACTTTCACATAAGTTGTATTATTCGTAATCCATCCATATTCACCATTGTAACTAATTTTATACCAACCTGTATCCTTATCTGTCTCTAATATATCTGCAACAAATCCTTTGCTTACAATTCCAATAGAATTATAACTTGTACTTCCTCCACTTCTTACATTAAGATTTTCTGCCAATACTTCTACTTTTTGAACTGTAGTTGAACCGTTTGGATCACCAGAGATTATTTCTACATATTCAGATTTATTTGTTATATAAGCATATTCACCATTGTATTTTATCTTGTACCATCCAGTATTTAGGTCAACTCCTACTATTTCTACTGTATCCCCATTTACAAGTAATCCAGCATATTCACCATTTATCCCAGGAGTTTTTCTTACATTAAGGGCGTTGGCTAATATTTTACCTATTGCTTTCACTTCTGTAGTGTCTATGCTCCCACTATCTCCTTTTTTCGCTGCACCTTTTATAACTAATCGGATATTGTCTACTATTAGATATTCTTCTACGGTATCTCCTTGGAATTCTATACTATAAATCCCGAATTTAACTAATTTATCTGCTAATTCTGCGGGTAATTCTCTATCCTCAGTTGCATTATAATCTGTAATTTGTGTTCCTGAACCATCTCCAGTTAGTGGGCTTGTTAATGGGTCTAACTTATAATATGCTGTATATTCACCGTTTTCTAGTTGGAATCGAACTCTTGGTATTGGAGCAGTAGTATTATTATCAGCTCTCGTCATTCTAATATAAATTTTATAACTTTCTCTAGACTCAGCAAATTCAGAAAGTGTATCAGCTTTTATAGTATCTTTACTAGCCATCTCTGCAAATGTTGCATAGCCATGTAGAGACTTGTATCCTTCCTTAAATTTTCCTTGTCCTACAAGATTAAGAAGATTAGCCGTGTCATCTGTTCCTTCTCCTTCTCTTTCTGTATATTGTTTTATCGCAGGAAAGATTCTCATTGTATTTGTATCAGTATCATTACTGTATGTGTCTTGGAACAGAGTGTCATATTGTATAAGTTGCCCTGCTAACCCACCAGATAGGTCAACTGCTGGATAATATATTTCACTATCATTGATATGTTTTGGAACTTGAACTGATTTCGATATCATAGCTCCACCTACTGCATAAGCTAATTTTTCTACATTCCCTCTACAATAAGATATTGTAAACCTAGATGTAGAGTCTACATAGGCTGTAGCTTTTACATTTGAAATATCACAGGATACCACGTGTAAATTAGCTCCTGTGTATAAATTTGCAAAATAGCTGTTATTATCTTTTCCTCTTAGTCTCATCCAGCCAAATTGAACATAAGAACTACTTGCAAGTCTTATTCCATTATCACCCTCCACTTCTATGCATGGTAACTTGTTTATTTTTTCAGATGTTGTATCATCGTCTAGTATATTTGTATTTGTATCTCCGTAAAATTGTATTCTACAATAATTATCTTCTATAGCACTTCCCTCTTTAAGTCTTAGTACTGCATCTTTGCCTAAACTTATTTGCATAAGTGTTCCGTGAAAGTCTCTGATGACTATCTTTTCTCTTATTCTAACACCTGCCTCTATATTTATAGTCAACTTGTTAAAAAACATACATCCTTGAGATTTCATATATCCAAATACAGTTTGTAGACTGTCTGCTTTGTTTTCTTCATCCCTGCCTGTGCCATCTCCAGTTGCAATTTTTGCTACATAATAATCTGCGTTCCAATTAGGTTGGCGGTCTATAATTTGTGCTGTAGGATAGTGCCTAAAATCACCATCTACAGATAAATTTGCAAAGTGTGAACCTTGAGAACCTATATCCGCTAATTCATTTCCATTTCTATCTAATATGCGAAATCCTTCTTCATCCATTACTGTCTTAGCAATTTCTGTATTCTCTTGGTTGGTGTGGTTTACTGCTATTCCATCTTGATTTATTTGTATTAATCCTTCTTTGATGCTTATTTCCCCATCGGAACTTACTTCTAATGTTGTATCTCCGTTTCCATCTGTTACAGTAAGATTTCTAGCATCTATGTAAGTTCCTTTAACTTTACCAGCAGTAATTTTATCAGCGTTCAAACTTTCAATTAATGCCTCTTTAATTGCACAATCTTCAAATATCTGTGTGCCATCTTTAATTTTATATGTTGTTGCACTAACTTCATTCGAAAATTCCGTACTTTGACCATGTGTATTGGTACATCTAACTCTATAATACCAAGTTTCATTGAAATTAACTTCATGCAAAAATGAACTTGCATGACCTTTAAATATAAGGTGATTTTCAGTTGGATTGAAATTTTGAGATTGTGATGCATATAATTCATAGAAATAATATGGTTTACTTTCAAAAGTCCATACTAGAGATACACTCGCAAACCCTTCTCTTTCTACAGTTAATACTGGAGGATCTGGTAATGTGTTAGGAAAATCTTCATCTTTTATGGTGTTATCTTCATCTTTATCTTTTGATGGGTCTATAATTGAGCCGTTAACTGTTATAGTACTTTGAGATGGTAATATATAACCTAATGTAATTGTTCTTTCATTTTCTTTAATGTCAATTTTTTCTTTAATAATTCTACTTTCTAAGTCAATAGAATAATTCTCGTCAAGGATTATAATTCTATCACCAAAACTATAATTATAATGTTCAAATCCTTCTATATCTGATAGATCTTCAACGTTAATTTCATAGCTTACTGTAGGCTCTTTTGTTTCTTGCAATTTATTGTAGGTTTCTTTTAATAATATATTTACATCTGTTATATCTTTATTTTCATATATTCCTTCTAGTCTTCCGTACTTTTCAATACTTTCTAAGTCCTCAACGTATTTTTGTCCAGAAGGTTTATCACATTTATCGCCATTTGCTACCGACCAAACTACATCAGCGAAATCAATTAATCTACTGTAACCACCAGTTTCTTCTCCAGTTTCATCTGTTGTGGGTAAACTTGAACCTCTACCATAGAGTACATTATAGTGATTATCAGCAACTTCCGTTCTTTTAATGGAATTTATATTTGTGTCATATGTGAATCTTAATCCAGTTTCTACTCCTAGTTTTAAAACTAAATCCACATATTTATTCAATCTGTTTGTTTCTTCATCAAGTTCAATTCTTACATCATATTCACAACCGTATATCTTAACAACTTCTTTTAGAGCTGATAGAGAAGATGTGTAATAGAAACTGCAAGTATTAGAATCAAAATTATCTATGTTTCCGACCTTATAATTACTTCCTTCTAATACTTTTTCTAGTGTTTTATCTGCTGTATAATCTACACATCTTTTTTCTTCTATGATATGATCGTTAAGATTATATATATCATTATGGCAATATATCCTTTTTTCATCATCTGAGAAAAATGTATCCTCAATTTCTTCTATAGAAAAAAGGTAGAATTTATCGTTAACATAAAATCCTACCTTATTTTTACGTTTAATATTTTCCGATTCATTAATATCAATTTTGAATTCAAAAGTCCAATCTCCGTTCAATTCTCTGTTCATTTCGCTATCATAAAAATTTTCTATTATTTCCAATAGATTTTCATCTTTATCAAAAATATATAACACGAAATCACCTCCTTACATGAAGACTTCTTGAAGTTCTAAAGTTATATTTGCATTACCTATTTCAAGATTGTATTTATTGTTTAATACATTTGGGTTTAACATATGATATCTACTATCTAATGTTAATATATTCATTTTATTTTCACCGTTTAAAGTTATCTTTTTTGTTTTCATATCTATTATCAATTTATCATTAGTCAAAAAATTATGTTTGAATCTAATGTAATTATCATATTTATCGTTTTTAAGAGTTAGTTTTAATTCTTCGCAATCACTTGTTATATCAAATATTATTTTAGGATATGAGTATTCTGTTCCTAATTTAATATTATAGTTATCTATATCAGATAATTTTATATTTATTTTTTGTATTCCATATCTATAAGGGTCGCATATTAAGAATTCTATAGTTCCTTCACCTTCGATATCTGAATAATCTAAATCAAATCCATTATTACAAATAGCCATATAATATAAATTTGGATTATCTGGTAATATTAATTTGCTTTCTTTCCAGTCATCACCTTTAATCCATTGAATTAACTCTTGTTGTTGCTCAAATTTAGATAATACTCCATCTCTTTCAAGACTGAAATCAATAGTAATTAATTTACTACCAAATTCAATTTTTTTATGTCTATAGCCAATATTACTTTTTACTGTTGTGTTTGTTATATCGGCTAATATTTGCGTATTTATTTGTTTGACTATAACGAATGAAGGAAGAGGAATATCGTTGAAGTATATCTGATGTTTCATATTAACCAACTACAACACCTCCAGTCATTTTAGTTTTTCTGTTAACAAATCTTTGTAGTTTTTCATCAATAGCTTTGGCTAATTTTTCTATATCATCTTTATTTTCGACTTTTATGTCGGAGAAATTGAAATTAACATTATATGTTGTATTAGAATTGCTTAATTTTTCAGAAAGGAAATCGTTTAAATTATTATAAAATCCATCTATAGGAAGAACAGCCTCATTTCCGGCTTCTCCTCCACCAAGTAAAGTATTACCATTCATTCCAAATATAGTGGGTTGTGTCATTATCCCACCTTTTTTATACCAACTTACAGAAATTTTTGGCACACTTACAGGATTTAAACTTAATTTACCACGAACACTAAAGTGAGGTAATTTAATCTTTGGTAGACTTAAATGACAACTACTGAAGAAACCTTTTATTCTGCTTAACCCAGAGGAAACAATGCTTTTCGCACTATTCATGGCACTTGAAATTGCATTTTTAGCTGAATTGAATTTCGTACTAATGGAATTATAGATTTGACTACATGCATTTGATGCTGTAGATTTCATAGAATTCCATGAATTACTCAATGTATTTCTAGCATTATTCATTGCGCTTGAAATTGTATTTTTAGCTGAATTAAATTTTGTGCTAACAGAATTATAGATATATGAACATCCATTAGTAACTGCTGTTTTCATAGTGTTCCATGCGTTGCTTACTGTTGATGAAACAGCTTTCCATATTTCACTAGCTTTTGCTCTAATTGTGCCCCAGTTCTTATACAATGCAACACCTATTGCTATTAAGGCAGTTATTACTGCTATTACTGCTACTACTGGTAGTGAAATTCCACCTATTGCGGTTATTAATGTAGGAATAAACCCTGTAACTGTTGTTATAGCCCCAAATAAGAGACTGAATCCGTTCGAGAATATACCTATAATTGGAGTTACAATTCCTACTACACCTGCTATTGCAGTTATTGCCCCTGCTAATGCTACAATAACAGTAATTACAGTTTGAATAGGTTGTGGAAGATTATTGAATTTATCAACTAACCATTCTATACCTTTTACAATATTTTCAATTATTGGTGATAGGTTTTTGAATACAGGTATTAATGCGTTGGCGATTGCTGATTTCAAATTGTTTATAGCCGTATGTAACGGCAACATAGATTCTCCTAATTTTGACTGTGAATCCATTAATTTTGCTTGAGATTCTTGATATTCTCTAGCACCTTTTGTATTTTCATCATATGATTTTTTAGTTTCACCATACACCTTATTCAACGTTTCTTGAATTAGTTTTGCCCTTTCTTGAGTTGTCTTACATTTTTCTAATTTTTTATTAAAATCATCTTCTGAAATACCAGCCCAGTTTAACGCATCAGCTAGAGAACCTGTTACTGTTCCTACTTGAGCAGTTTCATCTATAGATTCGGCTAACCCTTCTATTGGAATGGAATCTCCGTATGCAGTCCACACAGCTATCATACTTTCAGTTAATTCACTTGTTTGAGATTGACTTAGATTTAATTTTTCCATATTCATAATTGTATTTGCCACAGCCATGTCGTCACCAATATAACCGTACAAGTGTTCATATTGACCTTGTAACCAATTTGTACTATGTCCTGTTGCCTCTAAAGAGGCTTTTAATTTTGCATGATTATTAGAGTATTCCATAGTTTCGTCACTTAAACTCATTATTGTATCGACCATGCCTTTAAAACCGTTTGTGATACCTTCTACACCTTCAAAAGCAAATGCATTTTTTAAAGCATCACCTACTTGGTCAGCCTCACTATCCAATCTTTGCAAATCAGAAATAGCTCCAGATACATCAACATTTACCCCAGAACTACCAACTTGTCTAATAGAATCATCAGTTTGGTCTGCCTCGTTTTGAACCCTTTGTAAATCAGAGGTAGCTGAACCAATATCAACATTTATACCAGAATCACCAATTTGTCTAATGGAATCATCAGTTTGACTAGCATCACTATCCAATCTTTGCAAATCAGAAACTGCACTAGATATATCTACATCAATGCTTTGACCATCAATTCTATCTAATGATTCTCCTGTATTTCTACCTTCTCTTTGTACTTCTTGTAATTGTCTAGTAACGTTATCTACATCAATAGATATATTAGCAGACAATCTAAATACATCTGACATTCATTACTCACCTACCTTTACATCTTGTTGTTTAAATTCTCCCTTTTTAAATCTTTCTAATATTTCTTTGTTTTTATCTTTTATATTTTTCTTTTCTTCTTCGCTTAATTTATTTTGATTATTAGATTTTTTAATATTAGCAGGGTGTAATAATTTATTTTTAAATTCTGAATAAGTTTGAGGCTTTTCTTTTGAAAATAAACTGAATATCAATGTATTTAGATAATAGTTATATGCTCTATTTTCAGTTCTATTATTTAATACTTCTTTAATTAGATCTAAAGAGTCATCTAACTCCATATCTAATATTTGAAAGTAACAATTATACTCGATTAATATACCCTTTAAATTTTCTACTTCATTAATGACTTGAAAAAACCCATAAATTCTTGAGATTTAAATATGTCAATTAGCTCCTTTACTACAATAGTGACATCTTCTTTTTTAATGTCGTTTACTTTTCTATCAGTTATATCTGCCATAGTTTTATAGAACATTTCTTCACAATCACCTAATGCAAATATAAAATCTAATACTAAATTCATTGTTATTTCTTCGCTATCTGAATCTAATTCAGCAATTTCTTTTGCAATGTCAATATTTTCTTCTAATAATCTTGTAACTGTTTCATCATTAATTTCATCTTCTGGTTTTTTTAGTTTAAATAATTTTTGTAAAGTTATTTTTCTTTTCTTTTCTATTTCAGAAACTTTTCTAATTGTTCTTACTACATTTTCCTTAATTTTCATATCATTTAATAATTTTATTATTTGTAATGCTTGTCTTGTTGTTATCATTTATTATCACTCCTCAATAATATTTAAAAAATCTAAAAAAATATGAGTAGATTCTCATCTACCCATATCCTTCATTATATTTGTTTTTCTTCTGGCACGTATATTACAACTGGTGCATTATTAGTCCCATTAACGTCTGCTACTGGGTCATAATCATAATTAGCAAATGCTTTTAATGTAAATGTTCCCTCTGAACTATCTGATGTCTCTAATGCAAAACCTTCTTCATTTAAGCAGTTTTTCAATACAACAACCATAGGTTTAGAACCGTGCATTTGACCTACAACAACTAAATCTTTATATTCTATCGTATTATTAGGAATAAATTTAGTATATCCAGCCACAGTTTCACTTGTATCTTTTTTAATTAAAGATAAAGCAAGTATTTCTTCATTAATTTCTAAACCTTTTGTTTCTACGGAAACTTCATATCCTAAAACTCTGGACATATCTTTAATTTTACGTCCTCTTTTTCCGTCAAATTCAATTTCTCTAACATCTGGTACTATGTTAACATTAACCCCGCCATTAGTTAAACCTAATTCAGTTAGGCCTTCTAAATTAGTTGGGTCTGTAACTGTACCAAGATATATAGTACACGCATCTAGTACAAATCTTTTCAACGTTATCACCACCTAATATTTATTGATATTGTAACTTAATACATAATGATATAATTCTTCTTCTTTTAGTTGAATCAAATATACACTTTTATGGGTAATCCAATAATTTTTAATATCTTTTTTATTCAATTTTTCATCAAATGAATCTACTATCTTCAAAGTTTCCGTTTTATCTTTTTCCAAACAATAGAAATTAACATCTATAGAAAAAACATCTTTATATTCACCGTCATCTGTTGAATTAACGGTGAAATAAATGCCTACTTTATTATTTTTGAAATCATATTTAAGAGGTAATTCAATGTTATATACTTTGTCTTTTAGATTCATATCTTTATAAATATCATTTAGATACATATTTAAATCTATTTCAAACTCTAACATTTATATCGCCCCCAAATTTCTTTTCAATATATTAATAAACTCTTGTTCAAGACTTTCAAGACTTCTCCTAAAGTGAGGTCTACCACCTCTATTACTTGGCTTGAATTCGACATAAACAGAATAATCTATTGTAGTTCCTATAGTAACATCAAAATCATTACATTTATAGGTGTAACTTCTTCTTAATGTTCCCGTATCTACTGGACAATTAGATTTAATTTCAGCAGTCGCTTTAATACCTATTTCTTTTAATGATTGTTTAACAGCTTCTTTAATTCTTCTATCTATTATATCTGTGTTATCATCAAAATTAATGCTCATCTATATCGACCTCACAATCTACAATAGAGTATATTCTGTAATCAATCCAATCTATTTTATTATTGATCATATAAAAATTATTATTAAATTTTACAATAGTGCCTACTTCTATATCCTCATCACAATATATAATGAGATTGCTCTCTACATCTTTTCCAAACGTTTTATATAATAATTGTTCGCTCGAAGGTTGAACATCACATTTTATATCATAATTATAAGTATAAGAAGATAAGCATTGTCCTATATCGTTTATTTCTTGAGTTTCCTTATAGACTCCAACTATAAATTTGTAAAACATTATAACAACCTCATTTTTGGTAATGGTAACATTCCTTTTACTTGAGGACTTAATTTATATGATTGCATTGAAGTATTGAAGGTTATACTTCTACTTCCTTGTGTCATAGATTGGATTTCACCATTTTCTGCCTTGTAATTAGCACAGTTATTTAAGTCTATAGAAGTTAATATTATTGCCATAGGATAGTTATTTATTATTTCATCATCTGAAATATCATCGTAATTAAGATATTTTTTAATCATGGTTATAGATTGTCCAATTAATAGGTATGCAAAATCATACTCTATTCCTATATTTTCAACTAGATAATCTTTTATATCGATTCTATCGAACATTGTAACACCTACTTTCTTTTGAGTAGGCTTTTAATGTCCTACTCTATAATCTCCTATGCGCCTAATTGATAATATAATACTGCTATACCTTCTGGTCTTAAAGTTTTAACCCCATAAGATACTAATCCTCTAACACCGTCTGCAAATGCTGTTTCTAATCTCATAGCTTCAACAGTATCTATTTGTTCTCCGTAACCTACTGCCTCATTATGTAATGCTATAGCAACGCCAGCAGGGGCATTATTAGATTTTATTACTTGCATACCGTTCACTTGCATACCTTGAACCATACCATTTGGTAATACTTCTGCATTGTCTATAACTCTTTTATCTTTAGCTAACATGTTTACAAAATCTGGACTAGCGATAACAAATCTACCCATGTCTGGCACATCTTCTTTATCTAGAAGAGTTCCTAAATCAACTATGTAGTCATAAGCTTCATTTTCTGTAGTTATAGCTTTCTTAGCAGTTTTTGTACCTATTTTAGCTTTTGCACCTGTTTCAGCTTCTGCTAAAACTGCTGCATCTATATCTTTTTTAACTTGATAAGCCATTTTATTAGCTAGTGGTACTAATAAGTCACCTGCACATTGTACTTTTTCTACATCTCCAACTTGATATGCAAAATATTTTTGTTTGTCAAAAACTAAAGTTGTAGCTGTTGTATTAGGTACTTCAAAAGTAACTGTTCCTATATAGTCTTGTAATCCATTAGTTAAAGCTACTGTATTAAATATTGCTTTTGAACCGTTAACATCATCTGGTTTTTTAGTTATTAAATCAGCAATTGACATTCCTCTGTATTCTTCTAATATTGCTGACATCCATAATTCTTTTTTAAATGTATCTACTGCCATTTTCTATCACCTATTCCTTTATAATATAATTTATTTAGCTTTCTTTTATGTCTGAGCCTAAAAGACAAATTAACCTTGTTGTTGGCTTTTCCATTTGCTGTATAAGTCTGGATTATTAATAACATCTTCATAGGATATACCACCAACATTTTTATTGTCATTTTTAGGGGGAGTATATGAACTATCTTTGATTCTATCTTCAACTTTTGTATCAATATATTCCTTCATTGCATTTTCAAATATTTCTATATTTGCACTGGTTAGATCGTCATCATCACCAAGTAAAAAATCGATTAAATTAGTAGGTATATGTTTTTCAGTCAAAACATCTTTGTATCTATTTTTCATTTCAGTTAATTCTTTTTCTCTTTGTAAGTTTGCAAACTGTTCTTTTAATTCTCTAATTTCTTTTTGTTCTGGCGTTTCATTTTCGCCAGTTCTCTTTAATATTTCGGCATCAATTAATTTCTGCATATCTTTTTTCTTGAAATTATCTAATGCTGTAGCTATAGCTTTAGTGGTATGTTTATCCTTTTCACTATCCATGAAGGATTTGAACTCTTTATCATTTTCAATTTTGTTTTTAAAGTTATCTAAATTTAAATAACTTTCAGATATAACTTCATCTATATCTGCGTCATCATCTATATCTTTTAATAAATCTAATAATTCACTTTTTTTCATTTTTTATCACTCCTTGTCCTTATAACTACTAAATAGTACCTATAAACACTAATTTTTAATTTTGGATTTTAAGAATTAAAGGTATAAATAGTCAATGAACATTTTTAAAGCTCTTAGAATCGATTTTATAAGCACGTTTTTAAAGACGAGCTTTATTTATTTTCTTTCCAATGCTCATAGTCAGTGAAATCAATATGTTTATCTACAATTTCATTATCTCTACGTTTAATAGGTTGCCAATCATCTATAATTTCTGTATAACAGCACCTGCAATGGGGGTGTAGAGGTAGCTCTGGTCTATTTGGGTCGTTAATATCAAATTTCTTCCCATCATATTTTTGAC
>ERZ773224.1346-NODE-1346-length-30724-cov-6.563272_pt1 | contig 30724 bp, 20 predicted proteins | sample MGYA00580526_ERZ773224 | MGnify/ENA primary metagenome ERZ773224 (study PRJEB29015, sample SAMEA2737743) | human gut metagenome | biome: human gut; feature: human-associated habitat; material: faeces | place: China | collected 2012 ... | reverse complement strand
AAAACACTTTTAATCGCTGATTTATAAAAGATTAAAACGAACTACACTCTTTTATTTAAAGAAACGGGTGTTTCCTTTTAAAGGAAACACCCGTTTGACACCGAGAAACAATCTGTTTCTTTTAAAGGAAGATTCCGTTTCCTTAAAGCCAGATATTAAATTCTTTAATATGTGAATATTTTTTCTTATTGAAGCTTTTTAAGTTCTTCTTGTAAGATGACCGGTTCGTTAGTGGTGATGAAATCTACCTTTTGTTCGATCAGCCATTTCATATCTTCTACTTCGTCTACTGTCCATACGTTGACTTTCAAGCCGAGGTCGTGAGCTTCTTTGATCCATTCGGGGTGTTTCTTAATCACTCCCATGTGATAGTCCAGACCGGTAGCACCCAGTTCTTTCAGCTCTTTGGGAGACAATTCTCCGTTAAGGTAATATACCGGAGTACCGGCAGGAGCCAGACGGATAAACTCTTTCATGGCATGTAGAGAGAACGTGATATATTCCATACGGTTTTCCAGGCCCATTTTCTTTACCATGGCAACAATTCCTTGCACCGCTTTAGTCTCGCGTTTCTTGTTGCTATGTGCTTTCAGTTCGAGAATCAATTGGGTTTTACAGTCTTTTCCGGTTTCCAGATACTGTTCCAGGCTGGGTAAGTTTTCTCCGTTGGATAATTTTAGTCCGGTCAGTGCATCACCTTTGGAATATTCCATCGGCCTCATCTTATATACAGGATCATGGTTAACCACCAGCTTGTTATCCTTCGCGATCCATACGTCAAATTCTGAACCGTAACAACCGATGGAGTCTGCTTTTAGAAGTGATGAAATACTGTTCTGCGATGATCCCGGAGTTTTCCAGAAACCGCGGTGAGCTATCACTTTTGTCTGTGCCTGCATGCAGCAAGCAGCCATTAGAAAGGCAGAAGCCATCATCATTTTTTTTAAATTCATTTGTTTGATCTTTTAAAAGTTTGATAGATTTAATTGGGTTTGGCCTCAAAATTATAAAAAAGATAACGCAAATCAGCCGATAATATGCTAATCTGCGTTAATCCTTGGGATTTTAGAATAGAAATGCTACAAAAGAGTGTCAAAAATAAGACTGTCTGTCATAAAAACATTCTCCGGACACGTCTGATAGTTTGCACAAAAGGAGTTTGTCACTCTTTTATTAATCAGGTATAGGCCTCTTCATGTATTCCTTTCACTGCACGTCCACTAGGTTCATTCAGATTCCTGAAAGCAATATCCCAGGCTAGTGCTTCTGCTGTGGAGCAGGCTACACTTGGAACACTGGGGACGGTGCGTGCTGCACTTTCACTGGGGAAATGCTCTTCGAAAATGCTACGATAGTAGTACTCTTCTTTGTTTTGTGGCGTATTGATCGGGAAACGTTCGGCAGCATGTTTCATTTGCTCATCGCTCACGGCAGTTGCTGTGATCTCTCTCAATGTGTCAATCCATGAATATCCTACACCGTCACTGAACTGCTCTTTTTGTCTCCAAGCCACACTTTCCGGTAACATATCGGCAAAGGCTTCGCGAACAATTCGTTTCTCGATGTTTTTTCCGGGGCACATTTTAGCTTTCGGGTTCAGGTTCATTGCCACGTCGAGAAATTCTTTATCAAGAAAAGGGACGCGTCCTTCTACTCCCCATGCTGACAAACTTTTATTGGCACGGAGACAATCGTACATGTGCAACTTTGAAAGTTTACGTACTGTTTCTTCGTGAAATGCCTGTGGAGTGGGGGCCTTGTGGAAATACAGATACCCCCCGAAAACTTCATCAGCACCTTCACCGCTCAACACCATTTTGATTCCCATTGATTTGATGACACGCGCCAATAAATACATGGGAGTGGAAGCACGTACAGTAGTTACATCATACGTCTCGATGAAATAAATTACGTCGCGAACAGCATCCAGACCTTCCTGAACGGTGTAGTTGATCTCATGATGGACGGTACCGATATATTCGGCCACCTCACGCGCTTTAATCAAATCGGGGGCACCCTTTAGACCGATGGCGAAAGAGTGGAGTTGAGGCCACCATGCATCGCTTGCACCGTCTGTTTCTATACGTTTTGCCGCATATTTTTTGGCAATAGCAGAGATAACAGAACTATCCAACCCGCCCGAAAGCAACACTCCATACGGTACGTCACTCATTAACTGGCGGTGCACAGCCTCTTCCAATGCCACTTTCACATCCTCGGTTTGTGCATCATTCTCTTTGACGGTTTCATATTCTGTCCAGTCGCGCGAATACCAACGTTTCATTTTTCCTTCTTTACTATAGAAATAATGTCCGGGAAGGAATACTTCATATTCGTCACAAAATCCTTCGAGAGCTTTCAACTCGCTGCCGAAGTAGATTTTTCCCTCTTTATCTTTTCCTATATATAAAGGAATAACCCCTATCGGATCGCGGGCAATTAGAAATTCATCCTTTTCCTCATCATAAAGCACGAAAGCGAAGATACCGCTGATATCTTCCAAAAAATGGATGCCTTTATCTTTGTAAAGGGCAAGAATTACCTCACAGTCACTTCCGGTTTGAAAGTTATATTTTCCCGCATATTTAGCTCGAATATCACGGTGATTGTAAATTTCACCGTTGACGGCGAGCACCTGTTTACGATCGGGAGAGTATAACGGTTGTCCGCCACTCTGCGGGTCGACAATGGAAAGACGTTCGTGTGCCAGGATGGCACTTCCGCCTACATAGATTCCGCTCCAGTCCGGTCCGCGATGACGGATCTTCTGGGCCATTTTCAGTGCTTTATCTCTTAGTTCTTTCGTTTGAACTTTGATGTTGAGTATACCTGCTATTCCACACATAACTTTAATTTTTAGAGGGGGTAATGTAATCTGTTGATTGTTTATTCGCTATTTCTAAGAAGCTGATTAGCTATTCTTAATTCGTTCCATAATTGTTATCGTTTAGTTCCACAACTGTTTCCCTTTAGTTCCATATCTGTTATCCTTTAGTTCCACAGATATGGAACGAACCGGTAATAGTAATCGAGCTTCTTGTTGTACACTGTTGCAAAACTTATTGTATTAGATAAGCATCTATTTCCGCAGCAGCCTTTCGTCCTCCCGCCATGGCGCGTACCACCAGGCTGGCGCCAGTCTCGGCATCACCGGCTAGGAATACATTCTTTGCAAATTTCGGTTGCTCCGGTTTCAGGAATCCCATCGCCAATAATACCATATCAGCTTCGATGACTTCCTTCTTCCCTGTTGGTTTCATCGTGGAACGTCCGCCATCTGCTGCCGGAATCCATTCCACTTCTTCCACTTCTACACCTGTCACTTTTCCATTCTTTCCGAGGAACTGATTGGAAGCCAGGCACCAGCGGCGTGTACAACCTTCTTCATGGCTGGAAGTCGTTTTGAAGACTGCCGGCCATTGTGGCCAAGGAGTAGCCGGATTGTAGCCGACAGGAGGTTTCGGCATGATTTCGATTTGAGTGACACTGACGGCTCCCTGTCTCACACTGGTTCCGATGCAGTCGGAACCGGTATCTCCGCCACCTATCACAAGTACTTTTTTGCCTTTGGCATTCACCAATTTATCTTTCGGGAAAGTCTGTCCTGCCAGAATCCTGTTCTGCTGTGCCAGCATTTCAAGTGCGAAATGGATGCCTTTCAGTTCACGTCCCGGAATACTCAAATCACGTGCAGTCGGCGTTCCGGTACAGATGCAGTAAGCGTCGAATCCTTCCGGCAAATGATTGACGTCTATTTCTACTTCCATCTCAAACAGTATTCCTTCTGCAGCCAATATCTTCATCCGTCGGTCAATTACATTCTTATCCAGTTTGAAATTAGGAATACCGAACCGTAATAACCCTCCGGGCGCTTCATCCTTATCGAATAAAGTAACGCTATATCCTTTTAAATTCAGCTGATTAGCCACCACCAATCCGGCAGGACCCGCACCAATCACCGCCACTTTCTTTCCGTTTCTTCTCGGCGTCTTTACCTGTATATATCCTTCACGAAAAGCCGCTTCCACGATAGCTGCTTCATTCTCGCGAATAGTCACCGGTTGATCGCAGGAAAGTTTCAACACACACGATTTCTCGCAAAGGGCAGGACAAATACGTCCCGTAAATTCCGGAAAATCGCAAGTAGACGACAATACTTCGTATGCCTCCTTCCATTTTCCCCTGTATAATGCATCCTGCCATTCCGGTTGTTTATTTCCTATCGGGCATGCCCAATGACAGAAAGGTACGCCGCAATCCATGCAGCGTGACGCCTGCAATTTACGGCTGTTTGTATTCAAAGTCTGTTCTACCTGACTATAGTCAGCGATTCGCTCGTTTACAGGGCGGTATCCCGCCTCTTGTCGAGGTATATTTAGAAATGCTTTAGGATCTCCCATCTTGTTATTTACTATTTGACGATTTACTATTTACTATTTTTAGACTATCTTGTCATTTGCTATTTGACTATTTACAGACTATACATTCAAATAGTAAATTGTAAATAGTCAAATTGTAAATCTAATAGTCTCTTTGCATGTCTGCAATTTTTTGTTGTAATTTTCTCATCTGTTCCTCCTGCAATACTTTTTTGTATTCGATGGGTACTACTTGGATGAACTGTTCTGCATAATGATTCCAGTTGTCAAGCATGGTACGGGCTAGTTTTGAGCCTGTGTACAGATAATGTTGGCGGATTAGTTCGTGTAGCTCTTTCCGGTAGCTGGCTTCTTCGATGAGTGACAGTTCCACCATTTCCATGTTGCAGAAATAATCGAAGTTGCCATCCTTGTTCCATACATAAGCCACACCGCCACTCATACCGGCTGCAAAGTTACGTCCGGTTTGTCCGAGGACTACCACACGACCTCCTGTCATGTATTCGCAACAATGGTCGCCCACACCTTCCACTACGGCAACTGCACCGGAGTTACGAACTGCGAAGCGTTCTCCTACACGACCGTTGATATATACTTCACCGCTTGTTGCTCCATAAAGCAAGGTATTACCGGCAATTGTATTTTTTTCGGCTTCGAAGTTACTGCGTATAGGAGGCAATACGGAGATGCGTCCGCCGCTCAATCCTTTACCCAGATAATCGTTTGCTTCACCTTCCAGTTTAAAGTTAACTCCCGGTACGAGGAAAGCCCCGAAAGACTGACCTGCCGAGCCTTTGAACTTCACATTCAGCGTATGTTCCGGCAATCCTTTGGCACCGTATTTCTTGGCAATCACTCCGGATAGCATCGCACCTATTGCACGGTCTGTATTGGCAATCGTATATTCTAAAGAAATCTCTTTCTCATGTTCAATAGCTTCCTGTGCTGCATCAATGAGGGTTACATCCTTTACAGTAGAAACACCATGATCCTGATCGATGACATGGCGGATAGCCGCGTTGTTATCAATGCGTGCCAGCAATTTGGTGAAGTCGATTAACGCATGTTTCGGATTCGGGTCATTGGCAACGGATTTGCGTTCGATCAAGTCTGTGCGCCCGATAATATCATCCATCCTGGTGAATCCCATTTCGGCCAAATGCTCGCGGACCTCCTGCGCCAGGAATGTGAAGAAATTTACCAAATATTCACTACGCCCATGAAAGCGTTTACGTAATTCCTCATTCTGTGTGGCAACTCCCACCGGACAAGTATTCTGATGGCATTTGCGCATCATTACACACCCTAATACAATCAATGCCGAGGTGGCGAAGCCATATTCTTCGGCACCCATTAGCGCCATTAAGATGATGTCACGTCCGGTTTTCAGTTGTCCGTCGGCTTGCAAAACTACTTGACCACGAAGTCCGTTCAAAACCAATGTTTGCTGTGTCTCGCTCAATCCCAATTCCGGTGAGATGCCCGCATAACGGATAGAAGAAGCCGGAGAAGCACCTGTTCCCCCTTCAGCACCGGAGATGACAATCAGGTCCGCCTTTGCTTTTGCCACCCCGGCGGCAATTGTACCGACACCGCTTTCTGCTACCAGTTTCACACTGATTTTGGCCTGTGGATTTACATTTTTCAGATCGAAGATTAATTGTGCCAAATCCTCAATCGAATAAATATCATGATGAGGTGGGGGAGAAATCAGTGAAATTCCCGGAATGGAATGGCGTGTTTTTGCAATCACATCATTTACTTTAAATCCCGGAAGTTGTCCGCCTTCACCCGGCTTTGCCCCCTGTGCTATCTTAATCTGAATCTCATCCGCATTAACCAGATATTCTGCCGTTACACCGAAACGTCCGGAAGCTACCTGCTTGATTGCACTTCGTAAAGAACTGCCATCGGGCAGCGGTTGGAAACGGGCAGCGTCCTCGCCACCTTCACCGGTATTACTGCGTCCGTGAATTTTATTCATGGCAATAGCCATTGCCTCATGAGCCTCTTTGCTGATAGAACCAAAAGACATGGCCCCCGTGACGAAACGATGCAGAATGTTTTCCACCGGTTCTACCTGATCGATCGAAATCGGGTTACGACGGAATCCCAGAAAGTCACGAAGGAAAATAGGCTTCTCTTTTTCGTCTACCAAATGAGTATATTCTTTAAACTTCTTATAACTCCCCATCCGTGTAGCCAATTGCAGCGTACTGATTGTTTCCGGATTCCATGCATGCTCTTCTCCGTCTTTACGGAAAGCATACAAACCGTTGTTTTTTAATAATGGAAAGTTGAAAGTGGAAGATTGGGAATTACTTTGTGTGCCTTCATTTCCATTTTTGATTTCTGAAAATCCTTCCTCATGGAAAGCAATGGCATCTTTGGCTATTTCTTCCAAGCGAATACCTCCGATGGGCGAACCGAGTCCACCGAAATAGGCCTTACTCAATTCTTCGCTCAAACCGACGGCTTCGAAGATTTTTGCACCACGATAAGAGCGGATGGTAGAGATCCCCATTTTACTCATGATTTTAAACAAGCCTTTGCAGATGGATTTGATATAATTCTTTTCAGCAGTGGCATAATCCAACTGAATATCCCTGTCTTTAACCAAGCGGTCGAGAACGGCGAATGCCATGTAAGGATTCAGGGCACTTGCTCCGAAACCCAGTAATAACGCAGCGTGCATTACCTCACGTATTTCACCGCTTTCTACAATCAATGCTGTTTGTACACGTTTGCCGACTGAAATCAGGTGGTGATGAACGGCGCTTACCGCCAGCAATGAAGGAATAGCAGCATGGGTAATATCCACGTCACGGTCGGTCAGGACAATGTAGTTTACGCCTTCCGTCACAGATTCTTCCGCCATTTTACAGAGGCTGTTCAGTGCCTCCTGCAATCCGGCTTTCCCTTTCGCTGCTTCAAATAACATGGGCAGTTTGACCGTTTTGAAGCCTTTATAGCGGATATTACAAAGAATATCCAGTTGTGTGTTGCTCAAAATCGGATGATTCAGGCGGACCATTTTGCAATGACTTTCGCTGGGTGTCAGAATATTCATGCCGACTGCCCCGATGTATTCAGTTAATGACATTACCAGTTCTTCGCGGAGCGGGTCAATGGGAGGATTGGTCACTTGTGCAAATTGCTGCCGGAAATAGTTGTAAAGCAATTGCGGCTTATCCGAAAGTACAGCTAACGGAGTATCATTACCCATTGAATGGATCGGTTCTGCTCCGCTGCTTGCCATCGGCATAATCAGTTTTTCGATATCCTCTTTGGAGTAGCCGAAAGTGCGAAGCATACAGTCGTAGTTTTCGACATGATGAGGTACTTTGCGTCCGCTTTTCAGTTCATCCAGTTCGATTCGGTTCGTAGACAACCAAGTGCGGTAAGGTTTGGCTTCAGCCAACTGTTTTTTCAGTTCGCCATCATAATAAATTTCACCTTTTTCCGTATCTACCAGCAAAATCTTACCGGGCTGTAAGCGGCCTTTTTCTTTGATGTCTCCCGGTTCGAAATCCATCACACCGACTTCCGAAGCCACTACCATCATATCATTTTTAGTAATCAGATAACGGGCAGGGCGCAGACCGTTGCGGTCGAGCATACCTCCGGCAAATCGTCCGTCGCTGAATAGTAGTGCGGCCGGTCCGTCCCACGGTTCCATCAAGATAGAGTGGTATTCGTAGAATGATTTCAGATCCTCGCTGATGGGATTCTTTTCGTTGAAAGATTCCGGCACGAGCATAGCCATAGCGTGTGGCAGGCTCAACCCCGACATCACCAGGAACTCCAGTACATTATCCAAGGAAGCACTGTCGCTCATGCCCGGTTGTATAATCGGGCGAAGTTCTTTTATGTCACCCAAGGTAGGAGTGGAGAGTACGCTTTCGCGGGCTTCCATCCATCCGCGGTTACCACGGATTGTGTTGATTTCACCGTTGTGTGCCAGAAGGCGGAATGGTTGTGCCAATCCCCATGTAGGGAATGTATTGGTACTGAAACGGGAGTGCACCAGTGCCAGTCCGCTGGTAAAATAGCTATTCGTCAGGTCCGGATAGTAGTTGCGCAGTTGCAACGACGAAAGCATACCTTTATATATAATGTTTTTTGTAGAAAGCGAAACAACATAAAAATCGTCCTTTGTCGGAATGGATGACAATCTGACCTTATTCTCGATTCTTTTCCGGATCAGATATAACTTCCGGTCGGCCGTTTCCGTTTCTGTAAATCCGGTGATAAACACCTGCTTGATGTCAGGTTCGTTTGCCAAAGCAGATTCTCCTAGAATTTCAGGGCAGGTGGGCACATTGCGCAGATGCATCAATGTGAGTCCTTCTTTTTCAATTTCTTCAATAATGATACTTAAAATGGCTGCCTGGTCTTTCTCATTTTTCGGCAAAAATAACAATCCTGTGCCGTACCGTCCTTTTTCGGGTACAGGAATACCTTGCAATAAAATAAACTCATGCGGAATTTGCAGCATGATACCTGCACCGTCGCCGGTTTTGTTATCCGCACCTTCGGCGCCACGGTGGCGCATGTTCTCTAATACCTTTAAAGCCGACTCAACAATGTCGTGTGACTTTTCTCCATGAATGTTTACCAGCATACCAACACCGCAGGCATCGTGTTCGTATGCCGCATTGTACAAGCCCATCTGTTTGGGCTGTCGTTGGTAAAGGGATCCTTCTGTTACGTTGTTAAAAAGTTCTTGTTTCTTCATTCTTACTAGCTTTATTGTATGATAATACCTAATTGAAGTGTCAATTTGTTCGGCAAAGTTAGTAGTTTAATTTCAAAATGATAGTAAAATGTAAGTTTTCTGTAACGCGAAATTAAAAGAAGAGCCTGTCTTCTTCTAATTTGTAATTAAAAGAAGGAGATTTACTTTTAATTTGTTAGCTCTTTTGGGTTAATGGTAAGCTAATTGTAATTTGTTTCTTTTTGAGCTAAAAATAATATATTATTTAACTTTTTGATGTGCTTACAACTTTTTTATGCGTTTCTGTCAAATAAATATGCTTTTTGTTGTCTTTATGTTATTTGTAATGTGTATATTTGCAGTCGAAATAAAAATATCATAATATGTGTGGAATAGTAGGCTATATTGGTAAACGAAAAGCCTACCCTATCCTTATAAAAGGGCTGAAGCGACTGGAGTATCGTGGATATGATAGCGCGGGGGTAGCAATCATCAGTGATGACCGACAGTTAAATGTGTATAAGACGAAAGGAAAAGTCTCCGATCTTGAAAATTTCGTCACACAAAAAGATATTTCCGGTACAATCGGAATTGCCCATACTCGTTGGGCTACTCACGGGGAACCTTGTTCCGCTAACGCCCACCCTCATTACTCTTCTTCCGAAAAGCTCGCTCTCATTCATAACGGTATTATTGAAAACTACGCCGTTCTCAAAGAAAAACTTCAAGCCAAAGGCTATATTTTTAAAAGTAGTACAGATACCGAAGTCCTTGTTCAATTAATAGAATACATGAAAGTCACTAATCAAGTCAGTTTGCTGACAGCCGTTCAATTGGCGTTGGGAGAAGTGATTGGTGCCTATGCGATTGCGATTCTTGATAAAGAGCATCCCGATGAGATTATTGCTGCCCGTAAGAGCAGCCCGCTGGTAGTGGGGATTGGAGCGGACGAGTTCTTCCTTGCTTCGGATGCCACTCCGATTGTAGAATATACAGATAAGGTGGTTTATCTGGAAGACGGAGAAATTGCTGTTCTCCATCTGGGAAAAGAATTGAAGGTGGTCAACTTGAGTAATGTTGAAATGACACCTGAAATTAAAAAGGTGGAGCTTAATCTCGGCCAGCTGGAAAAAGGGGGATATCCGCATTTTATGTTGAAAGAGATTTTCGAACAGCCCGATTGTATTCATGATTGTATGCGCGGACGTATCAATGTGGAAGCAGACAATGTGGTACTTTCCGCTGTGATCGATCATCGGGAAAAGCTACTGAATGCCAAGCGGTTTATTATCGTTGCCTGCGGAACTTCCTGGCATGCCGGACTGATTGGTAAGCATCTGATTGAAAGTTTCTGCCGCATACCGGTGGAAGTGGAGTATGCTTCCGAATTCCGTTACCGCGATCCGGTGATTGACGGACAGGATGTAGTGATAGCAATCTCCCAAAGCGGTGAGACTGCGGATACTTTGGCTGCTGTGGAATTGGCAAAAAGCCGCGGAGCATTTATATATGGTATTTGCAATGCTATCGGGTCTTCTATTCCCCGTGCCACTCACACTGGTTCGTATATCCACGTAGGTCCGGAAATCGGAGTCGCTTCCACCAAAGCGTTTACCGGACAAGTCACTGTGCTGGCAATGCTGGCATTGACGCTTGCCAAAGCGAAAGGAACAATTGACGAACGGCATTATCTTTCAATTGTACAGGAATTAAATCATATTCCGGAGAAGATGAAAGAAGTGCTGAAACTGAATGATACCCTGGCGGAGTTATCGAAAACTTTCACGTATGCGCATAACTTTATTTACCTGGGACGCGGATATAGTTATCCTGTTGCCTTGGAAGGTGCATTGAAATTGAAAGAAATATCGTATATTCACGCCGAAGGTTATCCGGCTGCCGAGATGAAGCACGGACCGATTGCCTTGATTGACGCAGAAATGCCGGTAGTGGTGATTGCTACGCAGAATGGACTGTACGAAAAAGTGCTAAGTAATATTCAGGAGATCAAGGCGAGGAAGGGAAAAGTGATTGCGTTCGTTACGAAGGGAGATACGGTTATCAGCAAGATTGCCGATTGTAGTATCGAACTTCCTGAAACAATAGAGTGTCTCGATCCGTTAATTACTACGGTACCTCTCCAACTTCTTGCTTATCACATTGCGGTATGTAAGGGGATGGATGTAGACCAGCCGAGAAATCTGGCGAAGTCGGTAACGGTGGAGTAATGTGATTTACAATTAGACAATTTACTATTTACTATTTACGATTGAAGAATCAATGATAGATAGTAAGTTGTTTGATTGGCAGGTGGTAATTTAAATCGTAAATAGTAAATCGTCAAATCGTAAATAGTATAGATGGAACAATTGAAACATGAATGTGGCGTTGCCATGATACGCTTGCTTAAACCGTTGGAGTATTACGAGAAAAAGTACGGAACATGGATGTACGGTCTTAATAAGCTCTACCTGTTGATGGAGAAACAACATAACCGTGGACAGGAAGGTGCGGGACTCGCATGTGTGAAACTGGAAGCAAATCCGGGTGAAGAATATATGTTTCGTGAACGTGCTTTAGGCTCCGGAGCTATTACGGAGATTTTTGAAAATGTTCAAAACAATTTTAAGGAGCTCACTCCCGAACAGTTGCATGATGCTGCGTATGCCAAACGAGTCCTGCCTTTTGCCGGGGAAGTATATATGGGGCATCTTCGTTATTCCACTACGGGAAAATCCGGAATCTCATACGTGCATCCATTTTTAAGAAGAAATAACTGGCGTGCCAAGAATCTCGCTCTTTGCGGAAACTTCAATATGACGAATGTAGACGAAATATTTGCCCGTATCACTGCCATTGGTCAGCATCCGCGTAAATATGCCGATACATATATCATGTTGGAACAGGTGGGACACCGTCTTGACCGTGAAGTGGAGCGTGTATTCAATCTTGCCGAAGCCGAAGGGCTTACGGGCATGGGCATCACGCATTATATAGAAGAACATATTGATTTGGCAAACGTACTGCGTACTTCCAGTCGCGAATGGGATGGGGGGTATGTTATTTGCGGATTGACCGGAAGCGGTGAATCTTTCGCTATCCGTGACCCGTGGGGCATCCGGCCTGCATTTTGGTATCAGGATGACGAAATAGCTGTTCTTGCTTCCGAACGTCCGGTTATCCAGACAGCTTTGAATGTTCCGTTTGAGGAAATCAAGGAACTGCAACCGGGGCAGGCATTGCTGATTAGCAAAGAAGGTAAGATACGTACTTCGCAAATCAATAAGCCACGCGAAAATCAGGCTTGTTCTTTCGAACGTATCTATTTCTCCCGTGGCAGTGACGTCGATATTTATAAAGAAAGGAAACGGCTGGGCGAAAAGTTGGTTCCGAAAATACTGAAAGCTATCAATAATGATATCGATCATACGGTCTTCTCTTTTATTCCAAACACTGCGGAGGTTGCTTTCTACGGAATGTTGCAGGGACTGGATGATTACTTGAATGAGGAGAAAGTGCAGCAGATCGCTGCATTGGGGCATAACCCGAATATGGAGGAGTTAGAAGTTATTCTTTCCCGTCGTATTCGTAGCGAAAAGGTGGCAATCAAGGATATTAAGCTCCGTACGTTCATCGCCGAAGGAAACAGTCGTAATGATTTGGCTGCCCATGTGTATGATATTACATACGGAAGTCTTGTACCCGGTGTTGATAATCTGGTGATTATCGATGACAGCATTGTGCGTGGCACTACGCTGAAACAAAGTATTATCGGTATTCTCGACCGTCTCGGTCCGAAGAAGATTGTCATTGTATCTTCTTCTCCGCAGGTGCGTTATCCTGACTATTACGGTATTGATATGGCAAAGATGAGCGAGTTTATCGCCTTCAGGGCTGCTGTCGAACTTTTAAAGGAACGGGATATGAAAGATGTGATTGCGGCCGCCTACCGTAAATCGAAAGAGCAGGTAGGACTGCCGAAAGAGCAGATGGTAAACTATGTGAAAGACATTTATGCTCCGTTCACTGATGAGGAAATCTCTGCCAAAATGGTGGAACTGCTGACACCCAAGGGAACCAAGGCGAAAGTGGAAATCGTCTATCAACCGTTGGAGGGATTGCACGAGGCTTGTCCGCATCATAAAGGCGACTGGTATTTTAGCGGTAACTACCCTACACCGGGTGGTGTGAAAATGGTGAATCGGGCGTTCATCGACTATATAGAACAAATGTATCAATTCTAACAACCATACAACGATTCAATAATAAGAATGAGAAATGTGACATTAATCCTTGACGACGGGAGCCGGTTTTCCGGTAAGTCGTTTGGCTACGAGAAGCCGGTGGCGGGCGAAGTAGTGTTTAATACTGCCATGACCGGATACCCGGAGAGCCTCACTGACCCTTCATACGCCGGACAGTTGATGACGCTTACCTATCCTTTGGTAGGTAACTACGGTGTTCCTCCTTTTACTATCGAGCCGAATGGACTTGCCACTTTCATGGAAAGTGAGAAGATCCACGCGGAAGCGATTATCGTAAGTGACTATTCTTATGAATACAGCCATTGGAACGCTGTGGAAAGTCTTGGTGACTGGCTGAAACGGGAAAAAGTTCCTGGTATCACGGGCATTGATACACGCGAGCTGACTAAAGTGCTTCGTGAACATGGAGTAATGATGGGGAAAATAGTATTTGAAGAAGTTGAGAATGGAGAGTTGAGAGTTGAGAGTTATGAAGATATTAATTATGTGGACAGGGTAAGTTGTAAGGAAATAATTTCTTATCTTCCCGACGGAACCTCTCATTCTTTCCCATTAACGACTCCTATTGAGCAACTCAACTCTCAACTTTCAGGTTTTAACTCACAACTTAAAAAGGTCGTCCTGGTAGATTGCGGTGTGAAGACTAATATCATTCGTTGTCTGCTGAAACGTAATGTAGAGGTGATCCGTGTACCTTGGGATTATGATTATAACGGACTCGAATTTGACGGACTGTTTATTTCTAACGGACCGGGGGATCCGGATACCTGTGATGCTGCGGTGCAGAATATCCGCAAGGCGATGGCAAACGAGAAACTGCCTATTTTCGGAATCTGCATGGGTAACCAACTGCTTTCGAAAGCGGGAGGAGCCAAGATTTATAAATTGAAATACGGTCACCGTAGCCACAACCAACCGGTGCGTATGGTAGGTACGGAACGTTGCTTCATCACTTCGCAAAATCACGGTTATGCCGTAGACAATAATACGTTGAGTGCAGATTGGGAACCGTTATTTATTAATATGAATGATGGCTCTAACGAAGGAATCAAGCATAAAAGAAACCCTTGGTTTTCTGCACAATTCCATCCGGAAGCAGCGAGTGGACCTACGGATACGGAATTCCTGTTCGACGAATTTGTAAAACTATTATAACCCATATTCATCACGGATTATAAAAAATCAGTGTTTATCTGTGTAATCTGTGGTGAACCAGAAAGTAGAATCAATGAAAGAAAATATAAAGAAAGTATTGTTGTTGGGTTCCGGTGCCCTGAAGATCGGTGAGGCCGGTGAGTTTGACTATTCCGGTTCGCAGGCACTCAAAGCCTTGAAAGAAGAAGGCATTGAAACGATTCTTATCAATCCTAATATTGCTACGGTACAGACGTCCGAAGGAGTGGCGGATCAAATCTACTTCCTCCCGGTGACTCCGTATTTCGTAGAGAAAGTGATTCAGAAAGAAAAACCGGAAGGCATTATGCTGGCGTTCGGTGGTCAGACAGCCTTGAACTGTGGAGTGGCATTGTACAAAGAAGGTATTCTTGAAAAATATAATGTAAAAGTACTCGGTACTCCGGTACAAGCCATTATGGATACCGAGGATCGTGAACTTTTCGTTCAGAAATTGAATGAAATCAATGTAAAGACCATTAAGAGTGAAGCCGTAGAAAATGTGGAAGATGCTCGTCGCGCAGCAAAAGAACTGGGGTATCCCGTAATTGTTCGTGCTGCGTATGCATTGGGTGGCTTGGGCTCCGGTTTCTGTGATAACGAAGAGCAACTGGATATTCTTGTAGAAAAAGCGTTCTCTTTCTCTCCGCAGGTATTGGTGGAAAAATCACTTCGTGGTTGGAAAGAAGTGGAATATGAAGTGGTACGTGACCGTTTTGACAACTGTATCACCGTTTGTAATATGGAAAACTTCGACCCGCTGGGTATTCATACCGGTGAATCTATCGTTATTGCTCCGTCACAAACGCTTACTAACAAAGAATATCATAAACTCCGGGAACTGGCAATACGTATCATCCGCCACATCGGTATTGTGGGCGAATGTAATGTGCAATATGCTTTCGACCCCGAATCCGAAGATTATCGGGTGATTGAAGTAAATGCCCGTCTTTCCCGTTCATCGGCTTTGGCATCTAAGGCAACGGGTTATCCGCTGGCTTTCGTTGCGGCCAAATTGGGACTGGGTTACGGACTCTTCGACCTGAAGAATTCTGTAACAAAGACTACTTCTGCTTTCTTCGAACCGGCACTGGATTATGTTGTATGTAAGATTCCACGTTGGGATTTGGGTAAATTCCACGGTGTAGATAAAGAATTGGGATCTTCTATGAAATCTGTCGGTGAGGTGATGGCTATCGGTCGTACTTTTGAAGAAGCTATCCAGAAAGGGCTCCGCATGATCGGACAGGGAATGCACGGATTTGTAGAAAATAAGGAGCTAGTTATTTCCGACATCGACAAGGCTTTGCGCGAACCGACTGATAAACGTATTTTTGTTATCTCGAAGGCTTTTCGTGCCGGCTACACCATCGATCAGGTACACGAACTGACTAAGATTGATAAATGGTTCCTTCAGAAATTGATGAATATCATGCAGACTTCCGAAGAACTGCATAGCTGGGGAAATAATCACAAACAGATTGCTGATCTGCCAAACGAACTGCTTCGTAAAGCCAAGGTTCAAGGTTTCTCTGATTTCCAGGTTGCACGTGCCATCGGCTACGAAGGTGATATGGAGGATGGTATTCTTTATGTCCGCAAACATCGTAAAGAGGCGGGTATTCTTCCGGTAGTGAAGCAGATCGATACTTTGGCAGCCGAATATCCGGCACAAACCAATTATCTGTATCTTACTTATAGCGGTGTGGCAAATGATGTTCATTACTTGGGCGACCATAAATCCATTGTCGTATTAGGGTCTGGTGCTTATCGTATCGGTTCTTCCGTAGAATTTGACTGGTGCGGTGTGCAGGCTTTAAATACTATTCGTAAAGAAGGATGGCGCAGCGTGATGATTAACTATAATCCTGAAACCGTATCTACGGACTACGATATGTGCGATCGCTTGTACTTCGACGAATTGACTTTCGAACGTGTCATGGATATTCTGGAGCTTGAGAATCCGCATGGTGTAATTGTATCTACCGGTGGTCAGATTCCGAATAACTTGGCTTTGCGTTTGGATGCACAGCATATCAATATCCTTGGCACAAGTGCCAAGAGCATTGACAACGCTGAAGATCGTGAGAAATTCTCTGCCATGCTCGACCGTATCGGTGTGGATCAGCCCCGTTGGCGTGAATTAACATCTATGGATGACATTCAGGAGTTTGTTGAAGAAGTAGGTTTTCCTGTGCTTGTCCGTCCGTCATACGTGCTTTCGGGAGCTGCAATGAATGTTTGTTCCAATCAGGAAGAACTGGAACGTTTCCTGAAACTGGCAGCCAATGTCTCGAAAAAACATCCGGTAGTAGTAAGTCAGTTTATTGAACATGCCAAGGAAGTAGAAATGGATGCCGTGGCGCAGAATGGCGAAATTGTGGCATACGCTATTAGTGAGCATATCGAATTTGCAGGAGTACACTCCGGTGACGCGACTATTCAGTTCCCGCCACAGAAGCTATATGTAGAAACTGTTCGTCGTATTAAGCGTATCAGCCGTGAGATTGCCAAGGCTTTGAATATCTCCGGTCCGTTTAATATTCAGTATTTGGCAAAAGACAATGATATCAAGGTGATCGAATGTAACTTGCGTGCTAGTCGTTCTTTCCCATTTGTCAGCAAGGTACTGAAGATCAACTTTATTGAACTGGCAACCAAAGTTATGCTTGGCCTGCCTGTCGAAAAACCGGAAAAGAATCTTTTCGAACTGGACTATGTGGGAATCAAAGCTTCACAGTTCTCTTTCAACCGTTTGCAGAAAGCCGACCCGGTGTTGGGAGTAGATATGGCTTCCACCGGTGAAGTAGGTTGTATTGGTATGGATACTTCTTGTGCTGTATTGAAAGCAATGCTTTCTGTAGGCTATCGTATTCCGAAGAAGAATATCTTGCTTTCCACAGGTACCATGAAGCAAAAAGCGGATATGATGGATGCAGCCCGTATGTTGGTGAATAAGGGATATAAACTCTTTGCGACGGGCGGTACGCATAAAGCGCTTGCCGAGAGCGGTATTGAGAGTACTCATGTTTATTGGCCGAGTGAAGAGGGACATCCGCAGGCGTTGGAGATGCTTCATAGTAAGGAAATAGATATGGTAGTTAATATACCGAAGAACTTGACAGCCGGAGAATTAAGTAATGGGTATAAAATCCGTCGTGCTGCCATTGATTTAAATATTCCGTTGATTACGAACGCTCGTCTGGCTAGTGCGTTTATCAATGCCTTCTGTACGATGAGTGTGGATGATATAGCTATCAAGAGCTGGGCAGAATATAAATAAGATGATTATATTCTATTGAAATGAAAAGACAAAGGTCGTTCTTATTATTCGAGAGCGGCCTTTGTCTATTATTGTAGAAATACAATTATTCGATTATTCAGTTGGAAAATTAAATACTCTTGGTCTTTATTTGCTGTTTTGGACATTTTAATGTAACTTGCGCGCTTATTTAAATAATATTTTTTTTTACAGGAGGATGATAGGTATGGATAATCATGTTGTAATAATGGCTGGTGGCATAGGGAGCCGTTTCTGGCCGATGAGCACTCCGGAATGTCCTAAACAATTTATTGATGTAATGGGATGTGGCCGGTCACTGATTCAATTGACGGCAGACCGGTTTGATGGTGTTTGCCCCAGAGAAAATATGTGGGTGGTAACTTCTGAAAAATACATTGATATTGTTCGGGAGCAGTTGCCGGAAATTCCGGAAAGTAATATTTTAGCGGAACCTTGTGCACGAAATACTGCACCTTGTATCGCATTTGCTTGCTGGAAAATCAAAAAGAAGCATCCCCGTGCTAACATTGTAGTAACTCCTTCGGATGCATTAGTCATCAATACGAGTGAGTTCCGTAGAGTGATGGAGAAAGCACTTCGTTTTACGGATGATAGCAGTGCTATTGTCACAATAGGTATTCGGCCGACTCGTCCGGAGACAGGCTACGGATATATTGCTGCTGCCAACCAGCTTCAAACAGATAAAGAAATTTATACAGTAGACGCATTCAAGGAAAAACCCGATAAAGAGACAGCTGAAAAGTATTTGGCGGAAGGTAATTACTTCTGGAATGCGGGAATCTTTGTGTGGAACGTGCGTACTATCACTTCCGTGATGCGTGTATATGCTCCGGGTATCGCACAGATTTTTGACCGTATTTTCCCGGATTTCTATACGGAAAAAGAAAATGAAACAATCAAAAAGTTATTCCCGACTTGCGAAAGTATTTCTATCGACTATGCGGTGATGGAAAAAGCGGAGGCAATTTACGTGTTACCGGCTTCTTTCGGCTGGTCGGATTTAGGCACATGGGGAGCACTTCGCGGTCTTTTACCACAGGATAAATCGGGAAATGCTACGGTAGGAACCGATATACGTTTGTATGACAGTAAGAACTGTATTGTGCATGCCAGCGAAGAAAAACGAGTTGTTGTTCAAGGACTGGATGGATATATCATCGCAGAGAAAGATAATACATTACTGATTTGTAAACTGGAAGAGGAACAACGGATTAAAGAGTTCTCGAAATAAAGATTATTTCGTTTGTTGATATTCGTGTGGTGTCATTCCTGTCATTCAGCTGATATTCAATTGAAAGCCGGAGTTAAGCACTCCGGCATTATTTTTATAATTGCACTTCGATATTTAATTTTCCACCAAGTCCACGTTCTACAATATCAAATAATGTTTTGAGAGTAATATTTTCTCCATCGTTTTCAACTTTTGATATGAATGTACGTTTCTTGTCAATGCGACTTGCAAGCTCTGCTTGTGTCATATCTAATTTTTCTCTGGCACTTCGTATCTTAAAGCCAATGCGCAAAGCCTCAAGTTCTCGCTCAAGCCTGTCTCGTTCTGGTGCTCCAACTTCACCGTAATACTCATTTTTGATTTGGTCTAATGTCTTTGTATTCATTCTAAAATCTCCTTTTCTTTTTCTTTATAATAGTCGGTCATAAGCCGTTCTGCTCTTTTTATTTCTTCTGGTGGTGTTTTTTGTGTCTTTTTCTGAAAGCCACTTAACAAAACAACCAATTTATTACCGTCAAAGAAACAAAAAATGCGGAAGATATTATTGCCTAGTTGCACGCGAACCTCAAATAGTCCATTAGTACCTTCTATGTATTTTAGATATGTCGTTGGGATTCGGTCTATCTGCTCGATAATATCTAGCACTTTGATGATTTTATCGCGAACCTTCTGTGGTTGTTTCTTGAAAAAATCATCAAAATATTCTTTATATGTTATGACTTCTCTTACTTTCACTTTACAAAGGTAACTTATAAATTACATAAAAGCAATTTTAGGCTACTTTTTTCTTTAATTTTTCTCATCATTTTATCCATTATCTCTTCAGAACATTTTGCCAACTCATAGAAAGTGACTGACTGTATTCAGAGTTCTCGAAATAAAGATTATTTCGTTTGCTGATATTCGTGTGGTGTCATTCCTGTCATTCGTTTAAAGAATTTCGAGAAAAAAGAAGGATTAGGGAAATTTAATTCATCAGAAACTTGATAAACGAGCAGATTGCTATGTTTTAGCAATACTTTTGCTTCTAGTATAATGGACTGGTTTATCCAGTCCATTACTGTTTGTTGACTGGCCTGCCGGATAACTGTATTCAGATAACGCGGAGTGAGACATAGCTTATCCGCATAGAAGTTCACGTTACGCTCTTTCTTGCTGTGTGTGTTGACAAGAGAGATGAAGCGTTGGAAAATCTCTTCCTGTCTTGTCAACTGGGTTGGATTCAGTTCAATGCTGTTTTGAGCGATATATCTTAAATAATAGATGAGACTGGCCAAAAGATGTTGTATAGCTTCCTTATGAAATATCGGTTCCTGCAATACTCCCCAGATAAAAGTGAAATAGTTTTTCACTTGTTGCTGTTCTCGTGGAAGTAGTGGCAATAAAATGTTTTTCTGATGATGGAGAAGGTAAGAGAAGAAATCGTCTTTTCCGGATATGGGGAGGAAATCATGATTGGTTGCTATCATTTGCATATCAAGATCAGGAGATACTTCTATGATTTGGATGATGGAATTGGGGGTGATTACTGCGATGTGTCCCGGTTGGAGGGTATGTCCGATCAGATTAATGAGAATTCGGGCAGAACCTTGTTTGACGAATGCAACACGTCCTTCTTTAATACGATACGGTTGATCGAGTGAGAAAGGCGTTGTTTCCATTCCCGTAAAGCTGTTGACGAATGCGAAATCAGAAGATATATAATGATATTCGTTATGACGTGCAATGCTAAAATTGTCTAATGATTTGAGTGCGAATTCTATCGGTTCTTTTTTCTCCATATCTCTTCTTTTCCGGCAAAGGTAATAAAATACAGCATATTCAGTTGCTTTTTTCTGTTTTATCGGACTAATGGGACATATTTGCCAACTCTTGGAAATGACCAGTGTCTTTGAAATCCCTATCTTTGTCTTTCGAAGAAACCAAAGAAATAATGGATATGAAAAGAATGATTTTCAGTTTCTCCTTTTTACTGTATGTAGCAGGAGCGTATGCGCAGATTACATTGGAAGAATGTCAGCGGAAGACGCAGGACAATTATCCGTTGGTACATCAGTATGGCTTAGTGGAGAAGACAAAGGAATATAATCTGGAAAATGCAGCCAAGGGATATTTGCCTCAATTTGCTCTTTCGGCAAAGGCCTCTTATCAGAGTGATGTGACAGAAATTCCGGTAAAACTTCCCGGAGTAGATTTAAAAGGATTGCCCAAAGACCAATATCAGGTCATGTTGGAGTTGCAACAGAAGATATGGGACGGGGGAGGAATTCGTATGCAGAAGAAGCAGACGATTGCAGAGGCTGAAGTGGAAAAAGAAAAACTGAATGTAGATATGTATGCGCTGAATGACCGCGTGAATGATCTTTATTTTGGAATTCTCCTGCTGGACGAGCAAATCAAACAGAATACATTGTTACAAGATGAGCTAGAGAGAAATTATCGTCAGATTACTGCTTATGTGGAAAATGGAATAGCCAATCAAGCTGATTTGGATGCAGTGAAAGTGGAGCAGCTGAATACAAAACAGAAAAGAGTGGATTTAGTATCATCACGTGCAGCTTATTTGAAAATGCTTTCGCTGTTGGTAGGAGAAGCACTGTCTCCGGAGACGGTGCTGGAGAAACCTGTACCTCAAAGTACGGTTTCGGCTGTCAGTGAGATTCGTCGGCCGGAGTTGGCTTTGTTTGATGCACAGGGAGCTGGACTGCAAGTGCAGGAGAAGGCTTTGAATGTGCGTCATCTTCCGCAGTTCGGACTGTTTGTGCAGGGGGCATACGGAAATCCCGGATTGGATATGCTGAAGAATGAATTCTCTCCTTATTATATGGCAGGTGTCCGGCTTTCATGGAATTTCGGTAGTCTGTATACTTTGAAAAATGACCGTCGGGTGATCGAGAAGAAAAGACAGCAACTGGATAATAACCGGGATGTATTTCTTTTCAATACGAGGCTGGAAATGACGCAGCAGGATCAGGCTATCCATTCTTTGGAGAAGCAAATGCGGGATGATGATGAAATTATCCGGTTGCGTACAAATATCCGTAAAGCTGCCGAAGCAAAGGTGGCAAATGGAACATTGACCGTGACTGAAATGTTACGTGAACTGACTAATGAGAGCTTGGCGCGTCAGTCGAAAGCCATGCATGAGATTCAACGGTTAATGGGAATTTATCAATTGAAATATACAACGAATGATTAATATAACTTCTCCGGATATGAAAAGAATAACAAAAATAGGAATGTGGGGGATAACGCTGATGATGTTATCTGCCTGTGGAAATGGAACACCTGATTATGACGCAACCGGTACATTTGAAGCTACGGAAGTAATAGTGTCCGCCGAGGCTGCCGGAAAATTGCTACGACTGGAAGTAGAAGAGGGAACAAAGCTGGAAGCGGGTGAGGAGATCGGGTTGGTAGATACGGTACAATTGTATTTAAAGAAACTGCAATTGGAAGCCAGTATGAAATCGGTAGAAAACCAGCGTCCTGATCTTGCCAAACAGATTGCCGCTACCAAACAGCAAATTGTCACGGCAGAGCGTGAGAGGAAACGGGTGGAAAACTTGCTTGCTGCAGGTGCGGCCAATCAAAAACAACTGGATGATTGGGACGCGCAAGTCAAATTACTCGAACGACAGCTCGTTGCACAGGAATCATCGTTGCGTAATAGTACGAATAGCCTTACAGAACAAGGCAATTCGGTTGCTATACAGGTAGCGCAAGTGGAGGATCAGTTAGCTAAATGTCATGTTCAGTCACCTATCGCAGGTATAGTATTGGCTAAATATGCGGAAGCCGGTGAATTGGCGGCTATCGGTAAGCCTTTATTTAAGGTGGGCGAAGTGGATCGTATGTATTTGAGGGCTTACATAACTTCCGAACAGTTGTCGCAAGTGAAACTGGGAGATCAAGTGACTGTGTATGCTGACTATGGCAACTCGGAGCAGAAAGCTTATCCGGGGGAAGTGACCTGGATTTCCGATCGTTCGGAATTCACTCCAAAAACAATTCTGACGAAGAATGAACGTGCTAATCTGGTATATGCAGTGAAGATTGCGGTGAAGAATGACGGAGCGTTGAAGATTGGTATGTATGGCGGAGTAAAATTAAAGAATGAAGATTAAAAATTAAAGTCAGGGAGATGGAGAAGGATGTACCCATAGTGGTTGTGAAAGAAGTCGGCAAGAGCTATGGAACGGTGGAAGCGCTGAAAGAGGTTTCTTTTGTGGTAGAACGGGGAGAGATCTTTGGGCTGATAGGTCCTGACGGTGCCGGTAAGAGTACCTTATTCCGTATTCTGACTACTTTGCTGCTGGCAGATAAGGGAACGGCCACGATCGGCGGACTGGATGTGGCAACAGAATATAGACAGATTCGTACAAAGGTGGGATATATGCCCGGTCGTTTTTCACTTTACCAGGATCTTTCAGTAGAGGAGAATCTGGAGTTTTTCGCTACCGTATTCCATACGACAGTTCAGGAGAACTATGATTTAATTAAAGATATCTATCAGCAGATAGAACCGTTTAGGAAAAGAAGGGCAGGGGCTTTGTCGGGTGGTATGAAGCAGAAACTGGCATTGAGTTGTGCTTTGATCCATAAACCGGATATTTTATTTCTGGATGAACCCACTACCGGAGTGGATCCTGTGTCGCGCAAGGAATTTTGGCAAATGCTCCGGAGCTTGCGGGAACAGGGTATTACCATTGTTGTTTCTACTCCCATCATGGATGAAGCCCGGCAATGTGACCGGATTGCTTTTATCAATCATGGAAAGATTCATGGCATTGATACCCCCGAGCGTATTCTTCAGCAATTTGCATCCATCCTTTGTCCTCCTTCTTTGGAACGGGAGGAGGTGAGGCATGAAACCGCTCCGGTCATTGAAGTGGATCAGTTGACAAAGTGTTTTGGTAATTTTACAGCGGTAGATCATATCTCCTTTCAGGTGAACCGGGGAGAGATATTTGGCTTTCTGGGTGCTAATGGAGCCGGAAAGACTACGGCCATGCGCATGCTTTGCGGATTAAGTAAACCGACATCGGGCATCGGAAAGGTGGCAGGATATGATATTTTCCGGGATGCTGAACAAGTAAAGAAGCATATCGGCTATATGAGCCAAAAGTTTTCGTTATATGAAGACCTGAAAGTGTGGGAAAATATCCGTCTGTTTGCCGGGATTTATGGGATGAAAGAGCAAGAAATAGAGCGGAAGACAGAAGAATTGTTGGAACGCCTAGGGCTTACTGCCGAACGGGATACTCTGGTGAAGAGCCTTCCGGTGGGATGGAAACAGAAATTGGCTTTTTCAGTATCAATCTTCCACGAGCCGAGAATTGTTTTTCTGGATGAGCCGACGGGTGGAGTAGATCCCGCTACGAGAAGGCAGTTCTGGGAATTGATTTATCAGGCAGCCGACCAGGGAATCACCGTATTTGTCACTACCCATTATATGGATGAAGCGGAATATTGTAACCGGATATCTATCATGGTGGACGGTCAGATTAAAGCTCTTGATACACCTGCCCGCCTGAAGCAACAATTCGGTACGGAAACGATGGATGATGTTTTTCAGCAATTAGCCCGCGGTGCGGTGCGCAAAGCAGATTGATTATGAGACAGTTTATAGCTTTTGTAAAGAAGGAATTTTATCATATTTTCCGTGACCGGCGAACCATGCTGATTTTATTGGGTATGCCGGTTGTGCAAATTATACTATTCGGTTTTGCCATCAGTACAGAGGTGAAAAATGTCCGGTTGGCGGTACTCGATCCTTCTAATGATGTGGTGACACGAAAGATTATTGATCGTTTGGATGCCAGTGAGTACTTCACCGTTACTGCACGTTTTCATTCGCCCCAGGAAATGGAAGCTGCTTTTCTGAAGAATAAGGTTGATATGGCGATTGTTTTTAGCGAACGTTTTATAGATGATCTCTATACGGGTGATGCTCGTGTGCAGCTGGTAGTAGATGCGACAGATCCGAATATGTCGACTTCGCAGGTTAATTATGCGACGGGAATTGTTTCTATGGTAGGTCAGGAAATGATGCCGCCCAATATGTCGGCTGCCCGTTTAACGTCGGATATAAAACTGTTGTATAACCCGCAAATGAAGAGTGCTTATAACTTTGTTCCGGGGGTAATGGGGTTGATCCTGATGCTGATTTGCGCTATGATGACCTCGATTTCCATTGTTCGTGAAAAAGAGACGGGGACCATGGAGGTATTACTGGTTTCGCCTGTGAAGCCACTAATTTATTATTTTGGCAAAGGCTGTGCCTTATTTTGTGTTGTCGTTTGTCAATCTGATAACAATTCTTTTACTTTCGGTCTTTGTGCTGGATGTTCCGGTAGTAGGAAGTTTGTTCTGGTTGATAACCGTCTCTTTGTTGTTTATCTTCGTATCCTTGGCGTTGGGCTTATTGATTTCATCAGTCACGCGTACACAGGTTGCGGCCATGCTGGTTTCCGGTTTGATGTTGATGATGCCCACGATGCTTTTATCGGGGATGATTTTCCCTATTGAGAGTATGCCGTTGATACTTCAGTGGATTTCGGATATACTTCCGGCACGTTGGTATATTCAGGCTGTGCGAAAGTTGATGATTGAAGGAGTACCTGTTGTATTGGTATATAAGGAGATTGGCATCTTATTATTAATGGCGACGGTACTTATTACGATCAGTATCAAGAAATTCAAGTATAGATTGGAGTAGATAAGGATAATATGTTAATGTGCCAATTGGCTGTGTTATACTACATGGCATTGACATATAAACATATCAGCAAATTGAAGAATTATTTATGATAAAGTTCCTGATAGAAAAAGAGTTTAAACAATTGCTTCGCAATTCGTTTCTTCCGAAATTGATTCTTGTATTTCCATGCATGATTATGCTATTGATGCCTTGGGCAGTAAATCTGGAAATCAAGAATATACAGCTGAATATTGTGGATAATGACCATTCGGCTATTTCACAACGTTTAGTGAATAAGATTGCTGCCTCCACTTACTTTCGTTTGGTAGAAGTACCGGCCTCGTATGAAGAAGGTCTTCGAAACATTGAAATTGGAACGGCTGATATTGTGATGGAAATTCCGAGGCATTTGGAACGGGATTGGATGAATGGAGAGGATGCTCATGTATTAATAGCAGCCAATGCCGTGAATGGAACGAAAGGCGGTCTGGGCAGTTCTTATTTGTCTTCTATCATTAATGATTATGCAGCCGAACTACGTTCGGAACATCCCGAAGCAGCTACCGTTTCCGGCACTTTCCCTTCCATACAGGTTGATACGCAGGGATTATTTAATCCGAATCTAAACTATAAGCTCTATATGATTCCGGCATTGATGGTCATGTTGTTGACTTTGATTTGTGGTTTCCTGCCTGCGTTGAATGTGGTTAGCGAGAAGGAAGTCGGGACAATAGAGCAAATCAATGTGACTCCGGTTCCGAAGTTTGTCTTTATTCTGGCAAAGCTCTTGCCTTATTGGCTGATTGGTTTTCTGGTGCTGACGGTGTGTTTCATATTAGCCTGGTTAATTTATGGCATAGTACCTGTCGGGCATTTTCTGTTGATTTACTTTTTCGCGGTTCTTTTTGTTCTGGTGATGTCCGGCTTCGGACTAGTCATTTCCAACTATTCAGCAACGATGCAGCAATCAATGTTTGTTATGTGGTTCTGTTTGTTGGTGGTGATTTTGATGAGCGGTTTGTTTACCCCCGTTAGCAGCATGCCGGAATGGGCACAAATAATAACGATATTCAATCCTTTGAAGTATTTTATGGAGGTGATGCGAATGATATATCTGAAGGGGAGTGGTTTCTTTGATTTGCTGCCGCAGTTCGGAATATTGTTGCTTTTTGCAGTCGTGTTTAATAGTTGGGCGGTAATTAGTTATCGGAAGAACAACTGAAGATAATAAGGGGTCAGTCCGAAAACCCTGTGGGTATGTTATGTTAATAAGGCGGCATTGCCTGCAAAGACAATAAAAAAACAGCTCGTTTCCCTTTAAGGGAGAGAGCTGTTTTTGATCCTTTTCATCACCGTCTCCGGTGAATAGTAAGTGGTTACTGTATTACTTTATTTCGATTTGTCTATTTGGCTTCTTTACTTCTTCTTCAGAGAGTTTCGGAAGTTCGATATTTAGAACGCCATGTTCTACAGATGCAGCAATTTTTTCTTTGTCTACATTATCCGGTAGAATCATTGTTTGCTGGAACTTAGAGTATGAGAATTCGCGACGCAGATAGCGACCGTCTTTCTTTTCCTCCTTGTTTTCTGTCTTCTTCTCCATGCTGATAACGAGGTTATTGTCTTCATCAATGCGAACATTGAAATCATCCTTCGTCATACCCGGAGCAGCCAATTCCACTTTGTATTCTTTTTCTGTTTCCAAAACATTAATTGCAGGTGCAGTAGCATTTGCTTTTACCATCCAATCGTTATCAAAGAAATCATTAAAGATACTTGGTAACCAACTTTGAGTTCTTCTAACAGGCATCATAATTTTAGTCTCCTATCTTTAAGTTAAACATTCAGTTAATTATTCTTGAACTTCGGTATTTTCACTTCTGATGGTACCGGTTGTCCCAGTTTCCATCGTCTGCTCTCGAACCGTTGTTCGCTTCCATAAGTGCAAACCTTATGCCAAGTGATTTTTGAGACTAAAATTGTCTATTTGTCATTATAATAATGCCAATTTTGCAATAATGATGACAAAATGTATTCTATTTTTATTTATTTTATATAAGATAGATATTAATTTGATAATATGTCTATTTCTTCTCGATTAGTTTGAATCTCATTCTTAGTGTTTGCCTTTCTTCGTCATAATCATAACTAATGATTTTGAAGGTACCCACTTCAGAAGTATTGGACACATGCAATCCGATGCAGGCGCAGGCATCATAATCTCCAATGCGGACAATGCGAAGAGTTTCGCTAGCATCGGCAGGTAGTTTGCTTAAATCTACGATGTCTTTGGCCTGTTCATGTGTCATATACTCAACAGTCACAGGTAGGTTCTGACTGATTGCCTCGTTCACTTTATTTTCAATAGACTGGATTTGTTCCGCTGTCGGACATGACGAAAGTATATAGTCACATTTGCTCTTTTTCCTTTCGATGTGGGCATTGCGAGAACGTGGGCAGCCAAAGGTTTTCACCATGGTGGCATTGAGTAAATGCTCTGCTGTATGCATAGGAGGGTATTCCTGCTTGTTGTGATCGTTGAGTTGAATTTGTTGTTCCATTGGATTTAGTTATTTGAATTGATTGTTTCTATTTTACGAGATCCTATACGTATAGATATAAAAAAAGGAGCAACGCCTTGCTCCAACCTTTGTTAACCTTAAATCTAATACTATGAAAAACACATTGCAAAGGTACGGACTTCTGTGATATTTGCAAATAATCCAAGAAAAAATGTATGTTATATAACATAGATTAAGAAAATGCATTCCTGTCTTAACGGTTATTCGGAATTTTACTGTCTATGTACAGAGATTTTTTTATCTTTGCGTCCAATATCTATTACTAATACCTAATATAAATATGGATAAAAGAAGAATGTACCAATGGTTACTGTTGGCAATTATTTGTTTAAGCTTCTCAATGGGAGAGAGCTATGCACAGAAAAAGGATTTTGCAAATTTAGCTCGTTATTCAAAACAAAATGCTGCGCTTCCGCAAGCGACAAAAAAAGATAAACGGGTTGTTTTTATGGGAAATTCCATCACTGAAGGTTGGGTAAGGACTCATCCGGACTTCTTCAAGATAAATGGATATATTGGTCGCGGAATCAGTGGGCAGACTTCCTATCAATTCTTGTTGCGTTTTCGGGAAGATGTGATTAATCTTTCTCCTGCTTTAGTGGTGATTAATGCCGGAACAAATGATGTCGCCGAAAATACACAAACTTATAATGAAGATTATACATTTGGAAATATCATCTCCATGGTCGAATTGGCTAAAGCGAATAAAATTAAAGTTATTCTGACTTCCGTACTTCCTGCCGCTGCATTCAAGTGGAGAATGGAAATTAAAGATGCTCCTCAGAAGATTAAATCTTTAAATGATCGGATAGAGGCTTATGCAAAAGCAAATAAAATTCCGTATGTGGATTATTATCAAGCATTGGTGGTTAATGAAAACCAGGCCTTGAATCCTCAATATACAAAAGACGGAGTACATCCGAACAGTGAAGGATATGATATCATGGAACCGTTGATAAAGAAAGCGATTGATAAGGCACTTTGAATACGAAGATAACGTATAGACATAAAAAAAGGAGCAACGCCTTGCTCCAACCTTTGTTAACCTTAAATCTAATACTATGAAAAACACGATGCAAAGATACGGACTTCCGGCAACTTTGCAAATTATCAGCCATTGATAAGTGTTTTTATAACTCTAATTAACGGAATGGATGACGTGATATAGGTTTGTTAAGATTTTCTATGCTTGACAATCAAATTTGTAGTAGAAGAGAAGTAGGGAAATCTATCCCCATTTCTCTTTCATTAAGTCTTCCAATTTTAATAATTCGTCACGGTATTGGGCAGCTTCAATAAATTCAAGCTTTTTGGCTGCTTCCTGCATTAGTTTGCGCGTACGTTCGATACTCTTTTCCATTTGTGCTTTACTCATATACTGTACTACCGGATCTGCCGCAATGTTCGGAGTTGTCGGTTCAATATAGGCTTGTTTTTCTTTCAGCAATTCATTTGTTTCCGAATTAGCGTTGCCGAATACATCCAAGTTTCTCGCTTTCTTGATCTGCTGTGGAGTAATGCCGTTTGCCTCATTGTATGCCAACTGTTTCTCTCGTCGACGATTGGTCTCGTCGATGGTCAGTCTCATGCTGTCCGTAATTTTATCGGCATACATGATTACTTTTCCGTTCACATTACGCGCTGCACGTCCGGCTGTCTGCGTCAACGAACGATGGGAACGAAGGAAGCCTTCCTTGTCTGCATCAAGGATAGCTACAAGAGATACTTCCGGCAAATCGAGACCTTCACGTAGCAGATTGACCCCGATCAGCACATCGTAAATTCCCTGTCGGAGGTCATCCATGATTTTTACACGTTCGAGAGTATCAACGTCGCTATGAATATAATTACACCTTATATTATTGTTGAGGAGATATTCAGTTAGCTCCTCCGCCATACGCTTGGTAAGAGTAGTGACAAGAACACGCTCTTCTTTCTCAATACGCAGTTGAATTTCTTCCATCAGATCATCGATCTGGTTCAAGCTCGGGCGTACTTCAATAATCGGGTCCAACAGTCCGGTAGGACGGATTACCTGTTCTACTACAATCCCTTCGGATTGGATGAGTTCATAGTCTGCCGGTGTAGCGCTGACATAGATCACTTGCTTCGCCATTTCCTGAAATTCTTCAAATTTCAACGGTCGGTTATCCATGGCGGCAGGTAGGCGGAAACCATACTCCACAAGATTGATTTTACGTGCCCTGTCGCCTCCGTACATTGCACGGATCTGAGGAACACTGACATGGCTTTCGTCAATGACAATCAGAAAATCGTCCGGAAAGAAATCCAGCAGACAATAAGGGCGGGTACCTGCAGCACGACCGTCGAAATAGCGGGAATAATTCTCAATGCCGGAGCAATGTCCCA